>PVBE011154915.1_pt1 | contig 13895 bp, 15 predicted proteins | sample 1631181 | NCBI WGS metagenome assembly PVBE01 (sample SAMN08397723, study PRJNA350692) | Marine metagenome, whole genome shotgun sequencing project. | isolation source: water | place: Pacific Ocean | collected 2012-04 | reverse complement strand
TCTTGAGGCAATTACAATCTATCGTGTGGCTCACGAACTGTATCGTCTAAAAATTCCTTTCATTCCGCGCATGTTGACCGAGTGGGCCCATCGCGAGACCGGGATCGATATTCACCCGGGTGCCAAAATTGCCGACCACTTTTTTATAGATCATGGCACTGGTGTCGTGATAGGACAAACCTGTGAAATTGGCAGACATGTAAAAATCTACCAGGGCGTTACGCTTGGCGCGTTGAGTTTCCAGACAGATGATCAGGGGAGTCTCTTGCGTGGGGATGGTGTCAAACGCCATCCAACGATTGAAGATCGAGTGGTTATCTACGCCAATGCTACGGTACTCGGTGGTAAAACCGTCATCGGACGCGATTCGGTGGTGGGTTCAAGTGTTTGGCTGACCCATTCTGTGGAGCCACAGACAACAGTGGTTCTAGAAAAACCAAAATTGCGTATGCGGAGTGAACAAGATACCGATCTGTTTGCCGAAGCCAATTACCATATCTAGGGCGAACTCTTTTTAAAGGCTCGCTTGTGCTCGGGAGAGAATTCCTCGGAAGATTGCCAGTTCCTGCTCCAACTGATGGAACAACTGACTCAAATTGGCGTCGAAGCGGACTGTCGGTGGCTCGAAGGTGCAGCGAGAGGGTCCGCTTTTCTGCAATCTGTCTGCTAGGGGTTTTTCAAGAGAAGTGAATCGATCCTGTGTGATACCCCTTGGGTGATCTATTTCAATGAGCCCTACGACCAATGAGATTCCTGTTGGCATGCTCGGTTAACTTCCCTTCTAGAAAAAGGTTGATGGTATGAGGGGTTTACTGAGGGCTAAAGGCAAAGATGATTCCATTGGGGTGCTGCACTTCCCGTTGGAGGCAGGCCGAGCGAAAGATTGAGCGAGACTGGCGAAACGGCAAGGAGTCCTGAGGCGGGTCTGTTTTCCGGAAATTTCGGTGGGCCGTGCGAGAGTGAATTTTTGTGGCCGGCCTGTTCTTGAATTTGCGACAGAAGGCGGCTTGCTTGCTCAATCAATTTAATCGGTCCATCCTCTGAACTTGGTTTGCCAGCCTCATGCACAGTTGGGGCCTCAGCGTGCCGGGTGGCATTGGGCGAAACTTGCAATAGGAACGAAAATGGTCCAGCGACGATGTGGGCCCCGCTGGTGATCAGCAGCCGCCGTGTCGATTGCCCATCGACCGAAATTTCTGGTCCTTGGCCCAGATGTCGCAGTACCACGCCCTTTGGGTGCAGCAGCAGAAACGCATAGATCGGAGGGAAACGATCGTCAGCGAGCCGTATGTCGCACTCCTGATCGCTTCCAATAAAGGAAGCGGTATTCCGCAGTTCGTAGTATCGCGTTCCCGTATCGCCCGACGTGATTTCAACCTTTACGGCCCGGAGCGATCGTTCCGCTCTCGATGCTGTGTCGTCGTGGCAGGTGGAAATGGACTGCATGTGGCACACTTGGATGCCCCGGCGGGCGGAGAGGCAATCTGCTGGTATGTGGTATGAGATCGTCAAATTTCCCGAACCCTAGCTAGCATTAATTGAATCAAAGAGAAAAAATCTAATTTTCGGGTATGGTCAAACGATCTGGCATAGATACACCGATAGAGAGGATCGTCCACCAAGCGGACACACCGGTATGTTCACAAGAGGTTTTTTTGCGAAGCGCACGGGCGTTGCGACTTTTCCGGTTCTGCCTGTTGTGCTCAACATCGGTCGCAGCAGATAGAGGATGTTCCCGCCCGAAAACGAGAGACGTTGCACTTCAGTCGCTCGATGGAGGCCCTAGCTGGCTAGCGCTTGAGAAAAATCGGCACGAGTCTAACGGTTACGACGGGCCACCCATAGCTGTCCGCGGCTTTGGGCGACGGCACGGTCACGAATCTCCATCAGTTCGCCGGTATTGGCAGGTTTTGCCCGTGCGACTTCCAGGTCGGTCTCCAACGCCTCGGGGTTCAGGTCTTCGGCTTTGATCGCCCGATTGGTCAGAACCGTAACCAGATTATCACTGACCTCGACAAAACCTCCATCGACATAGTAGCGAAGAGTCTTTTTACCTTCGACAATCCGCATTTCCCCATGGCCGAGCCGACCGATCAGGGGAGCTCGCCCTGGCGCAATGCCAATTTCGCCGTCGAACAGTGGTAGGGCAACGAATTGTGCCGGTGTCTGCAGGGCAGTTTCTTCCGGGGTGACGACGATACACTCGACCAACCGGCAGCCACTGGTGACATCGATCCCTTCTTCCATGTGATTTGCAGCCATCATGTCTACCTAACTTGCGGATTCTATTTTTTTTGCCTGTTCTTCAGCCTGTTCTACTGGGCCCACATACATGAACGCCTGTTCGGGAAGGTGATCCCATTTGCCATCACAGATCTGCTCGAAACTACTGATTGTATCTTCCAGCGTGGTAATTTCACCCGGTTTTCCGGTAAAGACTTCAGCTACCAAGAACGGTTGCGAGAGAAATCGCTCAATGCGGCGTGCACGGTGAACCACAAGGCGATCTTCTTCGCTCAACTCATCAACTCCCAGGATTGCAATAATATCCTGCAGTTCACGATAACGCTGCAGAATGGTCTGCACGCGGCGGGCGATGGTGTAATGACGATCACCAACATATTGTGGATCGAGAATACGACTGGAAGAAGCCAATGGATCGACCGCCGGATAAATTCCCTTTTCAGAAATGGAACGTTCTAGATAAAGAAAAGCATCAAGTTGCCCAAACGCGGTTGCCGGGGCCGGATCTGTGGGATCATCGGCAGGCACATAGACGGCCTGAACGGAGGTGATGGCGCCCTTATCGGTCGATGCAATTCTTTCTTGCAGAGCCCCCATTTCTGTGGCCAGGGTTGGCTGGTAACCGACAGCGGAGGGCATGCGTCCGAGCAATGCGGAAACTTCGCTACCCGCTTGCGAAAACCGAAAGATATTGTCGACAAACAGGAGCGTATCTTTTCCCGTAGTATCCCGGAAATATTCTGCCATTGTCAGCGCACTGAGTGCCACGCGGAGTCTGGCTCCGGGGGGTTCGTTCATCTGTCCGAAAACCATACAAGTCTGTTCGATGACCTTGCGTCCTGTCTGGCCAATTTCGGTTTCCTGCATTTCCAGCCAAAGGTCGGTTCCTTCACGAGTCCGCTCCCCAACCCCGGCAAATACCGAATAGCCACCATGAGAACTGGCAATACGGGCAATCAATTCCGTCAGAATAACGGTCTTACCGAGACCGGCTCCCCCAAAGAGTCCCGCCTTGCCACCGCGAACAAAGGGGGTGAGCAGATCAATGACCTTGATACCGGTTTCAAACAGTTCTGTACTGGTCGACAATTCACTGACTGCAGGCGAGGGGCGATGGATTGGCCAGTGCTCCTTTGCCTCGATCGGTCCGCGCCCATCGACCGGCTCTCCGAGTAAGTTGAAAACACGACCTAGTGTGGCTTCGCCCACCGGCACACAGACAGGAGCTCCGGTATCGATGCACTCCTGTCCCCGCATCATGCCATCGGTGCTGCCCAGTGCCACACAGCGAACACGACCGCCGCCGAGGTGCTGCTGGATTTCGCCACGGAGATCGACCTCGATCCCTTTGTGCGAGGATTTGACCAATACCGCATTGTAGATGTCGGGAAGCTGGTCCTCTGGAAATTCAGCATCGAACGTGGAGCCGATCACTTGTGTGATCCGCCCGATCTTCTGCCCGCTCTCTTGAATTGCGTTTGCCATTTCGTTTTCTTATCCCTCCAAAATATCTTGCAATATCATTTTTCAATGTTAGGTTTTTAATGGGTTAGGTTTTTAATGGTTAGGTTTTTAATGCCTCGACGCCACCCATGACCTCAAGGAGCTCTCCAGTGATCTGCCCCTGACGAGCACGGTTGTAAGTCATTGAAAGCTCGCGGATTAGTTCATCGGCATTTTCGGTCGCCGATTTCATTGCCACCATGCGGGCCACTTGTTCGCTGACCGCCGCATCAAGAAAACACTTAAACAGTTTTACCTTAAAACTGGTCGGGACCACTTCCTCTAGAATACTTTCGGCAGAGGGCAAAAATTCGATGATCGTCTCAGCACCGGCTCCCGAGCGGCTATCACCTCCATCACCTCCAGAGGTCTCTTCACTGGCTAATTCGCCAAGGGGCAGCAAGGTTTCGACAGTTGCGTTTTGGCGGGCAATACTACTGAATTTCGTATAACAGACTTCGAGTCGATCGATCGTTCCCGTTGCGTATGCTTCGAGATAACGATTTGCGAGGAGTTCCACATCTTCGAAAGATGGTTTGTCTTCAAAATGCAAAAAACGCTCATCCACATCGATGTCCCTGTGTTCAAAGAAACTGATGCCGCGCTTGCCAGACACCTCGAGTCGGCAATGGCCAAAAGTTTCTTTTAGCCTTTGATTATTTTCGAATGCTTTTCGAAGTACGTTGCCGTTGTAGCCACCGCAAAGGCCACGATTTGATGTCAGTACCAACTGCAGGACATTTTCGTTGGTCTCGTGAGGCTCAAGTAGTGGATGGCTGAGCTCCAGGCCCGTATTGGCCAGTTTGGTAACCAATCGCGTGATTCGGTCGGTGTAGGCACTCGCTGCACTCGCCCGATCCATGGCATGCTTGAAGCGCGCAGTGGCGATCAGCTCCATTGTCCGCGTAATCTTGCGGATATTTCTGATCGATTTGCGCCGTTTGTCGAGTGCCCGGGCATTCGCCATTTTAGGATTCGCTTACTTGGTTATTAATAATCGTTTTGGAATGTGGATGAGACAATGGAGATTTCAAAAGGTCAAGTTTCAAAAGACCAATAGGTCGTAATGATTCTAGGGTCATGAAACGCCGGCTGTTTCTAACTCCTCTTTTCGCCGACCTTGATACTGACGATTGAATTCGACGACCGCAGACTCGATCAGCGCAGTCGTTTCATCGTCCAGGCTTCCAGTCTCTTCTATTTTGTTATAGATCTCAATTTTTTGTTCGTGAATGAACTGCAAGAACTCTTGTTCCCAAACGGGTACCTGTTCCACCGGGATGTCATCCAGATGTCCCTGGGTTCCAGCATAAATACTCAGGACCTGATCGGTGACAGGCATCGGGTTGTATTGGCCCTGCTTGAGAAGCTCTACCATGCGATAGCCACGGTCGAGCTGTGCCTGCGTGGCGGCGTCCAGGTCGGTTCCCAGTTGGGCAAAGGCCTCCAGTTCCCGGAAGGCGGCCAGATCGAGTCGCAGTCCACCCGCCACCTTCTTCATTGCCTTGATTTGTGCCGCACCACCCACTCGAGATACCGAGATTCCCGCATTCATGGCAGGTCGTTGACCAGCAAAAAAGAGATCCGGTTGCAGGTAAATTTGTCCATCGGTGATGGAGATCACATTGGTCGGAATATACGCGGAAACTTCCCCTTCGAGGGTCTCGATAATCGGAAGCGAGGTCAGCGAGCCACCTCCCATTTCGTCCGACAATTTTGCCGAGCGTTCGAGTAAGCGACTGTGGCAATAGAAAACATCGCCCGGGTAGGCTTCCCGACCTGGGGGACGTCGCATCAACAGCGAAAGTTCGCGGTACGCCTGGGCCTGTTTGGAAAGGTCGTCATAGACCACCAAAGCATGGCCACCACCGAACAAGTAGTGCTCGGCCATCGCGGTGCCGGAATAGGGAGCCAAATACTGTAAGGAAGCCGGTGAGCTTGCACCCGAAACGATAACCGTGGTGTAGTCCATGGCACCATTTTCGCGAAGCACCTCAATCACCTGGGCTACCGAGGAATCCTTTTGGCCAATGGCGACATAAAAACATTTCACGCCTGTATTTTTCTGATTGATAATCGCATCAATCGCAATGGCCGTTTTTCCCGTTTTGCGATCGCCGATGATCAACTCGCGTTGCCCCCTCCCAATCGGTGTCATGGCATCAACCGCTTTAATGCCGGTCTGCATCGGTTCACATACCGGCTGTCGCTGCGAAACCCCCGAGGCGATAATTTCTACCGGGCGAGTTTCGCTCGAGATGATCGGCCCTTTGCCGTCGAGCGGATTGCCGAGCGGATCCACAACGCGACCGAGCAGGGCATCCCCCACCGGAATGGAAAGCAGCTTGCCGAGACTTTTGACTTCATCTCCCTGTTTGATGGCCAAGTAGTCTCCCAAGATGATGACGCCCACAGAGTCTTCTTCGAGGTTGAAGGCCAACCCGATGATCCCACCAGGAAATTCAACCATTTCGCTGGCCATGACTCCCGAAAGCCCATACACGCGTGCGATTCCGTCACCGACCTGGAGTACCTGGCCGACTTCACGAACATCAATCTGTGATTGATAGTTCTCAATTTCTTTCTGAATGACCGATGCAATTTCGTCAGCTTTAAATTTCATTTTGTCTTACCAGGATTATGTTCTTGTGCTTTTGCGTAGGCTCCATCAGGACGTTGCCTGCCAAGACTTACGCTCTGTTATTACTTACACGGTGTTATTATTGCTGTTTGATTTACCTCGATGGTGATGCATCTCGGTGATGCGTCTCAATGTTTTCAGTTCCACGTGTCATCATCTGTGTACGCAGTCGCTCTAATTCCGCAACTATCGAGCCGTCGTAGACGGTATCGCCAATCTTGAGTACGATCCCCCCGAGTATTTCCGGATCAACGTGGGCTACCAACTCCGGTTCTAGCGAGAGCAAATCATGGACCTGCTTGAAGAGTTGCTCTCGCATTTGCTCGTTCAGTGGCGTTGCAGTTGTTACTTCCACGCGGCAGCGATTCTCCCGCTGGTTTTCCAGTAGTTGGACTTGTTCGAGAATCGGTCGCAGGTAGCCGAGTCGTTCCTTGCGGGCTAGAACCCGCAGAAAATCGAGCACCATCGGCGTAGCGACGCTGCCGAAGATGCGGTCAATCGTCTCGAGTTTATCCTTGGCAGCGATCATCGGGTTGGCGAACAGTTGCTCCAGTTCGGGATGCGGACTCAAAACATCCATCACGAGAGACTCAAGTTCTTCAATCGCTTCAACGGTCTTGCCACTCGATTCGGCTGCCGCAAAAAAAGCCGTTCCGTAGATTGCACCGACGCGTTCACCGGCTAAATCAATTTGGGCGGTATTGGCAACCATGGTTATTGCTTTACAGTTTGAATACGATTTGAGAATCAATTATCGCTGGGATTAGCTCTAGTAAACTGGGTTTGCGCAGACTGGATCAGTTGGGCGTGATCGTTTGGCGATAGTTCCCGCTGCACAATCTTTCCGGCCAGATCTACGGCCAAGTTGGTGGCTCTATCCGAAATTTCTTTGAGAGCGATATTCTTGGCCAACTCGACTTCGCGGAGCAGCCGATTGCCTTCTTCCGTTGCCTTAGTGTGCGCTTTTTCGACGATCTGTTGGCCAGTATGCTCAGCATCTCGCCGGGCTTCTTCGATGATTGCCCGCACTTCATCTGCAGCACCTGCCAGCTTTTCCTCGTAATGGGCCGTTAACTTGCGGGCTTCTTCGGCCGCGTTCTCCGCAGTGGCAATGTTGTCCGCAATTGCCTGCTCCCGTTTTTCAAGGCCGGTGACGATCGGCCTCCATGCAAATTTACGAAGAACGGCTAGGGTAAGCAGAAAAACGATAGCCGTGCAGATCGCTAAGTCGATATCAAAGATCAAAGGATCCGGGCCAGCCCCTTCAGCAGAAGCCCATCCTATAGCGGGAGCCGAACACAGCAGCATGATCAATGCTGCTGGAGTCAACCTCAGTGCGCGATCGCTCATCGGCAGATCCATCCTTTCTGTATCCCCCTAGCACCTGTTAGACAGGCAAACGGAGCGGGTGGGTTAATCATTGAACAACATACAGATGATCAGTCCAAAGAACGTGGCACCTTCGATCAGTGCTGCTGAAATAATCATTGCGGTCTGGATATTAGCCGCAGCCTCCGGTTGTCGGGAGATACTCTCGACCGCCGAAGCGCCAATCCGGCTGATACCTATTCCCGCGCCTAGCATGACCAGGCCAGCGCCAAAAGCACCACCTAGATAAATTAGGGGCTGGGATGTATGGGCTTCTTCTGTCCCGTCGGCTGCGAAGGCCATTGTCGGACCAAGCACAATCATCACGGAAAAAACAACAATAGTGATTCTCAAAACCTTGCTCACTGTGACTCTCTCCTATTAAAACGAACGGTTGAAATGGGTCTCGGGAAACCAGCAATCGTATGCCACATCTAATGCGGATGGATCGCTGTTCCAATGAAAAGGGCACTCAAAAATGTAAAAATATAGGCTTGCAAAAAGGCAACAAATAACTCCAGTAGCGTTAATGCTGTGGCACCAGCCAAAACAACCGGAGCAACACCATAAAAGGCAATGTGTGAAGCGCTTGCCAGGATGAAGGCAAGCAGCACGGCTAGGACCAGATGGCCGGCCACCATGTTGGCCAACAAACGAACGGCCAATACGACATGTTTGATGAGCAACCCGGCTAGTTCAAGAACGAAAATCATGGGGATCAGAAAGATTGCCAGCACAAAGGGTAATTCCATGTGCGGCACCAGTGCCTTCCAGAAGCCCAAAATTCCTTGGCGGGCCATCCCGGTAATGAGAACCATACCAAAGGTAATCATTGCCAGGGTAAAGGTCGTCGCCAATGCACCTGTTGCGGAGCCCGCCCAGGGGGCCAACCCCAGAAGGTTGCAACCGAGTACAAAGAAGAACATGGTCCACAAAAAGGGAAGAAATCGGTCCGCATCGTGCCTGCCGATTGTCGGTCGGGCCACCTCATCGCGGATAAAAACAAGCAACACTTCGAGCATGTTTGCCCATTTTCCCTTGGCTGGCGAACCATCCGCAATTTTTCGCGCCAGAGGAATGAAGAACACCACCAGAAACAGAGCTGCGATGATTTCAAGCAGCATGAACTTGGTGAAACTTAAATCAAAAGGAGCAAGGTGCCAGTTCGGGTCAGCCTCCATGAGTTGCAGATCGACAAACGGCTCAAAAGCGTCACTGAGTTGCCAGATCTTGATCTTGCCTTCTTCTGCGAGCCTCTGGGGAACATCAAAATGCGGTGCATCCTGGACGTGCCCAAAGAGGTGATGTGGATCGAACGGATCGACTGCGTGACTGGGATCTTCCATTGCGTTTAGGTACTTAACTCGCGAGAGGTGTTTTCAGTTTTACAATCGACCAATAGACGTCGATGACAAGCAACAGTTGATAAAAAATGAGTAGATAGTATGCAAAGCCATATTGTAAAAGAGGGCTTTCTTCAAGCACCACTACCATGCAGAGCAGCAACGGGACAGCCATCCGAAAAAGCATGCCAAAGAGCATGCGATAATTCGTTGCTGCAGGACCTGGTAGTAATAGCATGCCGACCAAGCGGGCGACCACAACACCAATTCCGCAGGTGAGTAGTGCAAGAGCCGCCGCGACAAGTCCCGGAGTCTGGTGTTGCCAGTAGGCAAACAGGCCGACTGGGGTGACCACCGTAAGTATCACAAGACCGGCTATCGCTAGGCGTGGGTGATTCCAAAACAGATTCCAATGATGTGCGATCACGAAGTGGTGTCTTCCCGTCCTGCTTGCGAAGAGTCGGTTTCCGATTTGGACTCTTGAGAATTGTTAGCTGCGACAGCCTTGGTCATTTTTAACAAGTGCCAAATAGCGAGGGTTAAACCAAAAACAAAACCGAGTATCGTAAATAAAATCCACGTACCAAGCTGTTTATCAATCCAGAATCCCAGCACGCCCGGGAGGACCATTTCCACAGCCACGGTCATGGCCCGCGATGCCGCAGCGGCGGCCTTGGCCATTGGCGAGCGACCGTCATTGGGGGCGGTTAGGGGCACCGGAGTCCGCAGACCGTATAGTAGGTTGGCAGGAAATTTGTAAAGTGTTGTTATAAAACACGTTGAAAAAAATAATGGGGCCCTCGAAAGGGTCATATTGTCAGTCCGAACTCAAGTCGCCCAATCTATCCGAAGCCCAAAAAGGGGTCAACCAACGCTATGACCAAATTCATGTTTCTTAGTGGCTGTCGAATCTAGCGTTGCCAAAAAATTGGGCTGCCAGAAGAAAATCCCCTTTGGCGAATAGTTGCCGCCGCAACGCGACTGCCCGGGCGGCCCATTTCGTAGCGGCCTTGACGGGCTTGGCCCAAAGGGGCTGTTGCCAAAAGCGATTCTGTAAGTCCTGTGGTATCAGTTGGTTATAGATCGCCCGTGGGGCTTTTTAGGCCACCAATTTGTTGTCTTTTTGGGCCTTGGCAATTAGAATCACAATAGACGTATATAAACTGCCGCATATGTCTATTGCGGGAGTTGGTTCGTTTGTCGCACGCTCAATTCAGGACAGGATTGAGCGATGGCCCGTTGGGCAGATCGGTCTATCGATTTTTGGAACTTGTGCCAGAGTAGCTACGGAAAGTCGCTTGGTGGATCGTAACGGATTTCGTGGTTTGGAGGATGTTTTGATGACAGCTGCTACTCTTCGCGGTTTGACCTGCAAGGATCTTGCCAAGTTGGCCAAAAGAGACGGAGTCGCTGGCTGGCATGCCATGCGGAAAGAAGAGTTGGTCAAAGCCCTGGTAAAGGCCTCTAGACGCAAGTCGCGTGGTACGCCTCGATCGTTGAAACAAAAAATCGGCTCGAGTTCTGTTGCCAAGAATGCGGTTCGCCGACAATTCGTTGAAAATCGTCGTAAAGACCGTGTAGGAAAGCAGGTCCGTGAATTTCAATCGACCCAAAAGCTATTAAAAATACTCGATGGTTCCGGTCGGAACAGAAAGAAGTCTGGTGGTGGGGACCGTCTGGTTCTCATGGTTCGAGATCCTTATTGGTTGCATGCTTCGTGGGAATTATCGCGAAAAAGTATCGATCGGGCGGTCGTGGCTTTGGGACAACATTGGCATGATGCTCAACCGGTACTGCGACTGTTGGCTGCGGGTCGCGCGGCCTCGTCAAAGACCGTGGAACAGGTTATCCGGGATATCCCGATTCATGGAGGTGTGACCGACTGGTATATCGATGTTTCAGATCCCCCCGCTTCCTTCCAGGTCAAAATAGGCTATCTCTCCGGGGAATTGTTTCATTCGCTAGCCAGCAGCAATATCGTGACGACCCGGCCGCGAGGAGACAACGCAGAGTTGGATAAAAATTGGCAGGAGATAGCTCGCCAATGCGACAAAATTTATGCCATGAGTGGTGGCCTGGAAAATAATGGCCATGCCGAAGACCTGCGGGAATTGTTTGAGGAACGCCTGCGTCGCCCGTTGGGATCATCCTTGGTGACGCGGTATGGGATTGTTGCGAGTGGAAACGCGACTAAAGAACAGGAGTTTGTCTTCGAAGTCGATTCGGAATTGCTCATTTACGGTGCAACAACCCCCGGTTCCCATGTGTCCTTTCGCGGTGAACCGATCGATTTGCGCGAGGATGGTACATTTACAGTCCGCGTGAGCCTTAAAGAAGGGCGGCAAGTCGTTCCTATTGTTGCGACCCGTGCTGATGGCGTGGAGCAGCGGACCACTGTTGTCGCGTTTGAGCGAAATACCAAGGTACTCGAAGCACTCGTCCGGGAACCGGAAGATATTGCCAGTAGCTAGGTCATTCTCAAGGATTTGTCCCGCTTGTTCCCACTTTCTGGCTCCCGCAGCGACAGGCTCGGAGTGAAAAAAGGGCTTTCTCATCTCTAAGCGCGCATTTTCTTTCATTCCCGTCATAGGCGCGATCTTCCTGCTTCAGAAAATCGGCTTTCCAGATGGCGAGCATTTTTCTTGTCCTGTAGCGGTAGGCGTGGTAGCATACCGCTAGCAACTCCTCTGTCATGGTTTGTTGACGGTGCTTAATGAGGTGAGCCGCTAAAATAGCTCGTTGGGAGCCTTCACTAGAAAAGGGTTTGAGGGCCGTATAGCCGGCGCCCGGTGCTTTGCACCGGAGAAAGCGTTTGGATCACGAAACTCAAGTCCAAGGCACCCCCTTGGTTACAAGACGAGCTTACCCCCGGCACCGCAGCATCCCGCCATTGGCAGAGGGTTGCTTTTTTTATGGACGCATCCAATAACGACATCAGCGAGATAGCCCCCTAAACCAACAGCGGCCGGTGACGGCAATTTCATGTCCGCCCTCGAAAATCAACGTGATCGACTGCTTGACTGTCTCCGGAAGATTGAAAGTTGTGCCGTTGCTTTCAGTGGTGGTGTCGATAGCGCAGTGGTTGCCAAGGCTGCCCACATTGCCCTCGGCGAGAGTTCTGTGGCTGTGACCGCAGTGAGTCCGAGCCTGGCAGCAGGAGAGTTGGAGCAGGCTGTAGAACTTGCTGCTCTGATCGGTATCCGCCATGAGGTGGTAGAAACGAACGAAATGTCGAACCGGTCTTACCTCGCCAATGGTTCGGACCGCTGTTACCACTGCAAGATGGAACTCTATACCCATCTGCAGCCACGCCTAGAGCATTGGGGCGTTCGAGTCATCGTGAACGGAGCAAATCGCGATGACTTGGATGATTATCGTCCTGGCTTGCAAGCCGCAAATGAACACGCGGTCTTAAGTCCGCTTGCTGAGTGTGGCCTGACCAAGACCGATGTACGTCAGTTGGCCGAAGCGTGGCAGCTTCCGGTCTGGAATAAACCGGCGATGCCATGCCTCGCCAGTCGTCTCGCCTACGGCCTTGAGGTGACTCCAGAACGTCTTGCCATGGTCGATCGTGCCGAGCAGTTTCTCCGCGAGGCGGGCTATGAGACAGTTCGCGTTCGCTACCATGATGGCGGGCTAGCGCGGCTGGAGGTTGCCCGTGAGGAGGTAGCGGGACTTGCCGAACCGGAATTCTGTAGACGGCTCGTGACCTATTTGCACAAACTCGGCTTTCACTACGTGGCTGTCGATCTTGAAGGGTTCCGCAGCGGGAGCGGGAATCTGGTGTTGCCCCCCCAAGGGCGTACAGCCTCTCTGAGTCCACCTCTCTGAGTTTCCCTTCTGAGTGTCCCTTCTGAGTGTCCCTTCTGAGTTCCCCCTTTCTGCGCCAACGAGGTGATTGTCTGATGGGGCTGATTACCTGATGAGGATTTGTGCCAACACCGACCGGCTATTTCTGGAGAACCAAAAATATTGCCGCAATGAGGGTGCCCACTGCTAGGCCAGTGATGACTGCCCAAATCCACAGCGGTAGAGTTCTGCTGGGACGGCGTTTTCGGGGTGTGGTGGACGTGGTTTTTTTTGGTTCGCTGTCGGTGTCGATGACAAAAGTATCAGGTTTTTCCTCAACACCTTTTTTCGCGAAAGTCGGCGGTCTCTGTTTTGATGATTTTGCAGCAGTTGGCCCAGTCGTTTTGGCGGATTGCTTTTTCTTCTCCCCGCTCTGGCCTGATTGAGTGTTGATACCACTGAGTGTCTGTCGGTCCTGATCAGCGACAGTCTCTCCCGCGTTGGCTGCGGGTTTGGACGGCGATTTTCGCCGTGTAACTTTGACGCCTGTTCGTTTGACTTCCGGTCGGCTTTTTCCGGCTTTGGATGCCGTTTGCCGTTTGGAAGTAGAAGAGGCCGCAACCAGATTCCCAGACATACTGCTGCTCGACGGAGCATCCGTATGCAGAAGAAATTGCTGGCCTCGATCTGCCAGCCAAGTGGCCAACTGTTGGACAACTTCCGTTGCCGACTGTTGGCGGTCATCTGCTTTCTTGCTCATCATCAGCTCGCAGATTGCCACAAGGTCTCGAGGGGCATCCGACCGCTCTACGAGGATGCTGGCTGGTTCTTGATTCTGATGTGCCAGCAATCTTTGCGAGAGAGTTCCCTCAGGAAATGGGGGATGGCCTACCAGCAAGAAATACATGGTGCAGCCTAGGCTGTAGAGGTCGGCGCGTCCATCAACGGTATGGCTGTTGATGGCCTGTTCGGGTGCCAGGTAATCTGCTGTGCCCAATACATTTTCT
>PVBE010880401.1_pt1 | contig 13895 bp, 10 predicted proteins | sample 1631181 | NCBI WGS metagenome assembly PVBE01 (sample SAMN08397723, study PRJNA350692) | Marine metagenome, whole genome shotgun sequencing project. | isolation source: water | place: Pacific Ocean | collected 2012-04 | reverse complement strand
TGGAGTTAAAGAGGTATGTCGAAGAGTTCTAATTTGCGAACCGGCGGCCGTATTTTGGTCGATGCCCTTGGCGTCCATGGGGTGGACACGGTGTTTGGTGTCCCCGGCGAGAGTTATCTCGCCGCGCTCGACGCCTTTTACGATGTCAGCGACTCCATCCGTCTGATCAGTTGCCGCCACGAAAGCGGCGCCGGCTTCATGGCCGAAGCTTACGGCAAGCTCACCGGAAATCCAGGGGTGTGCTTCGTTACCCGCGGTCCCGGCGCCTGCAATGGCAGCATCGCGGCCCACACCGCCTTTCAGGATTCAACGCCGATGGTTTTGCTCATCGGCCAGGTGGCGCGCGATCAGCAGGACCGCGAGGCGTTTCAGGAGATGGACTATCGCCGCGTCTTTGGCGAGATGTCCAAATGGGTGGCCCAGATCGAGAGTCCTGAGCGCATCCCCGAATACCTGAGCCGCGCTTTCCATTTGGCGGTTTCCGGCCGCCCCGGCCCGGTCGTCCTGGCGCTCCCCGAAGACATGCTGCGCGAGGAATGCGATGTTGCCGACACGGGGCCCTATCAGGTGATCCGCGCGGCCCCGTCACCGGGGCAGTTGGACGAAATGCGCCGCCTGTTGGCGGCGGCGAAACGCCCGCTCATGATTGTCGGTGGCGGCGGTTGGAGCGCCGAGGCGTCACGCGACATCGTCGCCTTTGCCGAGGCCAACAACATCCCCACCGGCGCATCGTTTCGCTGTCAGGACCTGTTCGACAACAATCATGCCAACTACATGGGCGACGTTGCCATCGGTATCAATCCGGCTCTGGCTGACCGTATCCATGGCGCCGACCTCTTGTTAGTGGTGGGTGCCAGATTGGGCGAGATGACGACCCAGGGTTATACGCTGCCGGCGCCGCCGCGCCCGCAGCAAACCATCATCCACATCCACGCCACATCAAACGAATTGAACCGCGTCTATCAGGCGGATCTTCCCATGGCATCGGGCATGGCACAGTTTGCGGAGGCCGCGAAGGCGCTGGAACCGGTCGACTCAACGGCCTGGGGCGATTGGGCAAAGGTGGCGCGCCAGGACTATGTGGAGTGGCTCAAGCCCGATTTCGTACCCAATAAGCTCGACATGGCGAAGGTTGTTTCCCTTGTGCAGGAACGGTTGGGGCCGGACGCACTCATCGTTACCGACGGCGGTAATTTCGCCGGCTGGGGGCATCGTTTCTATCGCTACTCCCGCTATCGCAGCCAGCTCGGCCCGACCTGCGGCGCCATGGGCTACGGCGTGCCGGCGGCCATTGGTGCCAAGGCGACGGCACCCGACCGCCCGGTGATCTGTTTTGTCGGCGACGGCGGCTTCATGATGACCGGCCAAGAGCTTTCAACCGCCATCCACTACGGCATTGCGCCGGTTATCTTGGTCATCAACAACAATATGTACGGCACCATCCGCATGCACCAGGAGCGCCACTACCCGGGCCGCACCATCGCCACCGACCTGACCAATCCCGACTTCGCCCAATATGCTGAGAGCTTTGGAGCCTTCGGCGAGGTAGTGGAGGAAACCGATGAGTTCGCCCCCGCCTTGGACCGGGCGCTCAACGCCGGTCGCATCGCGGTCCTGGAACTGCGCATCGATCCCGAAGCCATCACCACCCGCACGACGTTGAGCGCCATCCGCGAACAGGCGCTGGCCGGGAAGGGGAAGTAGGACGCGCCTGCGTGGGACGCCCAATCCGTCATTCCGAACCAAGATGAGCGACCACCGGACTCGCCGGTGAAATTGCTATGGTGTTCCCGGAACATCGGTCAAGAAGGAGGAATGGGAGCATGGCTGGAAAGCTCGACGGCAAGGTCGCCGTCGTCACCGGCGCCGGCGCTGGCATCGGCGAGGCGATTGCCAGGCTCTACGCCGAAGAAGGCTGCCGGGTCGTGGTCGCCGACCGCCAGCGGAACGCGGCCGAGCGCGTGGCCAAAGACATCGGTGGTCTGGCCGTCGTCACCGATGTCGCCGACGAGGCCCAAGTGGCGGCGCTTTTCAAATCCTGCGACGAGGCCCACGGGCGGCTCGATATCTTGGTTAACAACGCCGGCGTTCCCGGCCCCACGGTCAGCGTCGAGAACGAGGACATGGCGGTCTGGGACGAGACCATGGCCGTCAACGTGCGCGGCGTGGTCCTCTGTATCAAGCACGCGGTGGCGCTGATGAAGCGCCAGGGCGGCGCAATCATTAATCTGTCCTCGGGCTCGGGACTGAAGGGAGGGCCGCTGCGCAACGCCTATTGCGCCAGCAAGTTCGCCGTCATCGGCATCACCGAATCGGTGGCCTTTGAGGTCGGCGCCCATGGCATCCGGTGCAACGCCATCTGTCCGGGCGCCGTCGCCGGCACCGGTTTGATCGACGTCATTGCTGGCGACCTGGCACGGGCGGAAGGGCGTTCCGTCGATGAGTATTTCGACAAGACCTTCGTGCGGTCCTCGGCACTGCGCAAGAGGATCGAAACGCGCGATATCGCCGAGACGGCATTGTTTCTGGCCAGCGACACCGCCAGCGCCATCACGGGCGAGCACCTAAGGGTCAACGCCGGACGCTAGTGCATCATCCGGCTGGACGGAACCGGCCGTTTGATCCCGCTCGGATGGGGAAGGGCAGCCCGGACATCTCCGGTAAGTACGTATACTGTCCCCTGAATTCCCCCGAGAATTCCTCCATCGTGAAATTCATACATTGTCCCCGGAAATTCAAGAAACCACTTCATATGTCCCAATAATCGCAGCTTTATCTTTTATCGAATCCATGTAGATTTCGATCTTCCAAGCAACCACGTCGACAGAATTTCCCGGATTCAACTCGTAATTAGAAACTTTTTTTGGATTCGCGGGTACGCCGAATGCGTGGACCTGAAGCACCGGGCTTGCGTCCACTTCCGCTTCCTTGAAACTAACGCGGTAGACAACTGGCCGCCGGGGTCTCTTGGCTGATCGATCTACGATGACGTCCCGTTTTCCAGATCTGCAATTTCTTGTCGTCCTAAATGTACCCTGTTCTGCCATAACGAACCTCCCTGATAAAAGTGGTCTTACCCAATACTCCCCAGATAGTTTCCAAATCCATGACCATGGTTCCTCCCAGGCACCGAATACAGGAACATATTTGCGAATAGGTTGCAATTGTGAATTGATAAAAGGCGCAAATATAAACATTATAACGGGAACTCTAGATGGGAATTCCGGACAGAATTCCGGGGACAGTATATCTATTAATCCCGCCCCGGCGCGGCCGCCCCGCAAGGGCGCAACTCCCCCCGCCTCAGCGCCCGTCCGGGGCGTTCGCCGGTCGGTTGGCCGCCTTCCCACACGGGGATGCCGGCCACCAGCACCGTCTCGATGCCGGCGGCGGGTTGGATGGGGTCTTCGAAGGTGGCGCGGTCGGCGACGGTTTTGGGATCGAAGATGACCAGGTCGGCGTGGTAGCCCGGCCGCACCAGGCCGCGCTTGGATAGGCCGTATTCGCGGGCCGCGAGGCCGGTCATGCGGTGCACCGCGTCTTCCAAGGTTATCAGGCCGAGCTCACGGCAATAGTGGCCGAGGACACGGGGGAAGGTGCCCCACAGGCGTGGGTGCGGCATATCGGTGTGGGGCAGGCCGTCGGAGCCGATCATGGTGCCGGGGTAGGCGAGGACGCGCTTAACGTCGTCTTCGTCCATCGAAAAGTAGAGCCCGACCGCCGGTTGCAGGCGCTCGATGGCCTTCGCTTCGGTGCAGCCAAGGCGGTGGGCGCATTCGTCGAGATCAAGGCCGGCGAGGTCGGGCCGTGCCCCGGAACTCAGCACGACGGTGCGCGTCGCACTAGCTGCGGTGCGCGGGTTCAGCACCGTCGACGAGGCAACGTAGGGGTAGACGTCGAGGGCCACCGGTTGCCCGGCACGCGCCTCCTCGATACGCGCCAGGGTCTGGCGGGTCATGCCCCAATTGCGCCGGCCCATCACCTTGTGGTGCGAGATCACCACCCGCGCCCCGGCGCACCGGCCGATCTTGAGGGTTTCTTCCACCGACTCGGTGACAGCGTCGCTCTCGTTGCGCATATGGGTGGCATAGATGCCGCCCGCCGGGCCGAGTAGTTCGGCGAGTGCGATGACTTCTTCGGTCGGGGCGGCGCGCGAGGGGTCATAGGCGAGACCCGTGCTCAGCCCCGCCGCCCCGGCGTCCAGGGCCTCGGCAAGCCTTTCGCGCATGGCTGCGATCTCGCGGTCGCTGGCGCCGCGATCCAAGGTGTCCATGGCCCCGACCCGAAGGGTCATGTGGCCGACCAGGAAGAGGGCGTTGACGGCGGCGGGGTTGGCGTCGACATGGTCGAGATAGTCGGCGAAGGAGCCGAAGCGGTACCAGTCCACGCCGCCAAGCAAATTAAGGGGCGGCGGCGGTGTGCCCTTGGCGCGGAGCGGCGCGAGCGAGATACCGCAGTTGCCGGCGACCACCGTGGTCACGCCCTGGCTCGCCTTGGGCGCCATGGTCGGATCGGAAAGCAATAGCCGGTCGTCGTGGGTGTGGGAATCGATGAAACCGGGCGCCACGACCAGGCCCCCGGCCTCGATCTCGCGGGTGGCCGAAAGGCCGGAAAGTTCGCCCACGTCGGCGATGCGCCCGTCCGACATGGCGACGTCAGCGAGGCTTCCCGGAGCGCCCGAGCCATCGATGACCGTGGCGCCCCGGATGATGATGTCGTAATAGCCCTTGTCGGTCACGGTTCTCTCCCTCTCACACCACGCCGTCGTCTCTAAGGGCAGCCACTTCGTCGGCCCCGAGGCCCAGCATTTCGCCCAGCACCTCATCGGTGTGCTGGCCCAGGGTCGGCGGCGCGCGGCGGTATTCGGGCGGCGTGTCCGACATCTTGATCGGGCTGGCGATCAAGGGGGTGGCGGCCGCGCTCTCTGGGTGGGTCAGCGCGATCTCCATGCCCCGGTGGCGGACTTGGGGGTCGGCGAAGACTTGGGCGATGGTGTTGATGGGACAGGCCGGTACCTTGACCCCTTCCAATCCTTCCAGCCAATGGGCCGACGGATGACGGACAACGGCGTCTTCGATGAGGGGGATCAGGGCATCGCGGTTGCGTATCCGGGCCGCATTGGTGGCGAAACGTTCGTCGTCGGCCAGCTCGGGTAGGTTGGCGAAGTCGCACAGGCGGCGGAATTGCGCGTCGTTGCCGGCGGCGATGACGACGTGGCCGTCGGCCGAGGGAAAGACCTGATAGGGGACAATGTTGGGATGGGCGTTGCCGAACCGGGGTACGGGCTCGCGGCTGGTCAGGTAGTTCTGCCCGCTCGATGACAACCACGCGACTTGGGAATCGAGGAGCGCCATGTCGATATACTGGCCCTTGCCGGTGACCGTGCGATGGTGGATCGCGGCCAGGATTGCCGATGTTGCGTACATGCCGGTCATGATGTCGGCGATGCCGACACCGACCTTCATCGGCGAGCCATCGGCATCTCCGGTGACGCTCATGATGCCGCCCATGGCTTGGGCCATGTAGTCGTAGCCGGGACGATCCTTGTAAGGTCCGGTTTGCCCAAAGCCTGTGATCGAACAATAGATTAGGCGCGGAAAGCGCTCTCGAAGCTGCTCATAGCCGAGGCCGCGGCGCGCCAGGTCGCCGACCTTGAAGTTTTCAATCAAGACGTCGCAATGCTCAATCAGGCGCAGTGCCAGTTCCTGGCCCTCGGGCTTGGTGATATCGAGCGTGATTGAGCGCTTGTTGCGGTTGATGGCCAGGTAATAGGCGCTTTCCGTGGTTTCGCGACCGTCGGCGTCCTTGAGGTAGGGCGGTCCCCATTTGCGGGTGTCGTCGCCGACGCCGGGACGTTCGACCTTGATCACCTCGGCCCCCAGATCGCCCAGGATCTGCGTACAGGCGGGTCCGGCCAGAATGCGCGACAGGTCGAAAACCCTGATGTCTTCCAAGGCACCACTCATGACGGGTCTGATCCTTTATTTTTCCTCGAATAGCGGCGCGAGGCTACCAAGCGGCCGTTCCGGGGCCAACAACATTCTCTTAATCGCGGGCCTCTTCGCCCGGATTCCACGGGGTTGCCTTTATCTGCTACATTGTCGACGAACGGGGAGCCCGTTGGGTAATCTCCGAAAAATAATGCAGGAGGAGTCCTTGAGCGCACGCATGACGACCCTGGCCGATGCCATGGGTGCCATTCCTGATGGTGCTTCGGTCGCTGTCACAAAATTCAACCCGATGGAAGCGGTGCGCGAGTTGATCCGTCAGCAGCGAACGGGCCTGCACGTGATCGGGGTTCCGACCGCGGGTTTCGCTGTTGATCTTTTGATCGCGGCGGGCTGTGTCGGCGTGGTTGAAACCGGGGCCTTCGTGCTGGGCAGTCACGGATCGGCCCGCAATCATCTGCGGGCGGTCGAAGACGGAGGCCTCCGATTGATCGAGTCCTCCTGTCCCCTTATTGAGATGCAGTTGAGGGCCGGTGCGGCCGGCTTCTCCTTCACACCTATCTTGGGCCTATTCGGTTCCGACATGTTGGCAGAGCGTGCGGAGCTGAAGGTGATCGACGACCCCTATGACCCTGACTACGAGGTCGTCATCGCGCCTTCTCTGCGCCCCGACTTCGCCATTATCCACGCCTTGCGGGGTGATCGCGACGGCAACGTGGTGACAACGATCCATAACGAGGACCGTCTGATCGTGCAGGCGGCCGGGCACGTCATCGTGACGGTCGAGGAAATTCGGGACGACGCACTGGACGGTTTGGCGGCGGACGAGCAAGTCATACCCGGAATGTATTTCGATGCTGTCGTGGTTGCACCGGGCGGCGCTCGTCCCTTGGCCTGTCCGAGACATTATGCCGAGGATAGAGGCGCGGTGGAGGCCTATCTCGCCGCGGCCAAGTCGGCCGACAGCATGGTGCGCTATGTCGAGGGACTTCGATCGCCCCAAAAGGCCGATGCCGATGTCTCCGTCCATGCCTGACACGACATCACCCGAAGAGCTTATGGCCGTTCTCTGCGCGCGGGAAATCCGCAACGGTGAGCGTTTCGGCGTTGGCGTCGAATCTCCCATTCCCATGGTCGGGGCGTTGCTTGCGATGCGTCTGTCCGCACCCTCGGCGATCAATGTTTCGCGGAGCCTTCCCGGTGGCCCGCTGCTGTTTGGCAGTCACGAATTCACCTCCCTTGCGCAGCGCGGCAAGGTCGGCTTGTTTTTCCTGTCCGCCGTTCAGATCGACGAACACGCCAACATCAACCTGCAATACATCGTTCGCAATGGGACCAAGAAGAGCTTTATGGGGGCGTTCGCGGCGCCGATCTATTATTCGGTGGTCAAACGCATCGTACTGTTCCGCGCCGAACATTCCCCGCGGGTGTTTGTAAAAAAGGTCGATTGCGTAACGGCCGCCGGAAGGGCAGGGCGGCGCGAACGGCGCATCGGCGGGCCTAGCAAGATCATCACCTCGCGGGCCGTGCTGAGGATCGATCCTCTGAACGGCGCGATCGAACTTGAATCATTTCATCCCGGCGAGAGCCCCGACACGGCTTGCGAGGCGACCGGATTTCCGCTTCGCGTGGCGAGCGATGTTCACGAAACACCGGCGTTGAGCGAGGCCGAGGCGCGAGAATTGCGCGACTTCGTCTATCCAAAATTGGGCCCTTCCACCATTCCCTGGTTTGCCGACCGCTGAACCGCATTTTTCTTCCCAGCTTGAAAGGCATGAGACCGATGACGAAACCCTCACCCGGCGTGACCGATCAACCATGGCGCACACCGTCGGACACGGATAATCGCCCTCTCGCGGGTGTCAAGATTCTGGAACTCGCGACCATCATTGCCGGGCCCTTTTCCGGGATGTTGCTGGCCGATTTCGGCGCCGACGTCATCAAGGTCGAACACCCCAAAGGCGACCCCAGGCGCGCCTTGGGAAACAAGAAGAATGATTCATCTTTGGATTGGAAGCGGTTGGCGCGCAACAAGCGCTTGGTGGTCCTGGACCTTCATACCGAGGAAAGCCAGCAAATCATACGTGACCTTGCCGGCTCGGCGGACGTCGTGATTGAAAATGTCCGGCCTGGCAGGCTGGAAGAATGGAATATGGGGTATGAGCAGCTTAGCGCCGACAACCCTGGACTGATCATGCTGCGGATGACGGGCTGGGGGCAGACCGGGCCCTACCGTGATCGGCCGGGCTTCGGAAGCGTCGCCGAAGCGATGGCCGGGTTTGCCGCCATCAATGGCGAAAAGGGCGGCCCGCCTTTGCTGCCCCCCTTTGGCTTAGCCGATCACATCTCGGGCATTTATGGCGCTTTTTCGGTGCTCACCGCGATGCACGAACGCGAGCGTAGCGGCAAGGGCCAGGTCATCGATCTTGCCATATATGAGAGCATTTTTTCGGTACTGGGTGCCACGGTGGTCGATTATGACCAAGTGGGCTATGTCCAAAAGCGCATGGGGAACCGCGTGCACTACTCCTCACCGCGCAACGTCTATCAAACCCAGGACGGGGAATATGTGGCGCTATCGGGCAGTACGCCGAACACGGCCAAACGGATATTGATTGCGATCGGAAGGCCGGAACTGGCCGACGATCCCAAGTTCGCGACAAATTCCGCCCGCCTGGAAAACGCCGACGAATTGGATGCCTTGATCGCCGAATGGATCATCAACCATCCGTTCGACTTCGTGTTGGAGCATTTCGAAAAACTGGGCGCGGCGCTTGCCCCGGTGCTCGGCATCGAGCGGATATCCAAGAACGAACACTTCGTCGACAGGAACGCCATCATCGAGGTTCCTGACGAAGAACTGGGGTCGATCAAGATGCAAGGGGTTTTCCCCAGGCTGACCCGCACCCCAGGACGCGTCGACTGGGCCGGCGGTTTGCTGGGAACCCATCAAGCGGAAGTGCTAGGTGCTTCGCCCGGGCCGGTCAGTGGGACGGTCAAGAGCGGATCGAAATAATGGATGGTACGTCCGATATCGGATTCCAACACCTCCTGTCGCCTCTCGATATTGGTGGCATTACGGTTCGCAATCGGGCTCTTTCGACCGCCCACCGCACGGGCTATGCCGCCGGCGGCAAGGTTTCCGATCGTCTGATTGCCTATCACCGGGCGCGTGCCCGGGGCGGCATCGGCCTGATCATTATCGAAGCGACAGGGGTCACCGGGGCGCCGATCGGGGCCGGTACACCGGGCGCGTTTTTAAGCAACATCGACGACAGCATCATACCGGGTTATCAGCGCCTTGCAGAGGCGGTTCATGGGGAAGGCGCCAGGGTCTTCACGATGCTCTCTCATTCGGGCTGCAACACCGTGATGGGCGCCGATGGCCAGCCGCCGCTGGGGCCGTCACCAATTCCCATGGATCGCACGCGTGACATTCCGCACGAACTGGAAATCGATGAAATTGAGGTCATTGTCCAATCCTTCGCCGCCGCCGCCCGGCGCTGCCGCGAAGGCGGCCTTGATGGCGTTGAACTTTCTTTCGCCCACGGAAATTTGGTGCAGGAGTTCATCTCTCCAAAATCAAACAAACGGACGGACGATTACGGCGGCTCTGAAGAGAACCGCTTGCGTCTGGCGCGCGAAGTGCTGGAGGCGACGCGGGCCGCCGTTGGGCCGGATTTCAATCTCGGTATCCGCTACAGCGCGACGGAAATAATCCCGGGCGGATACAACCTTGAAGACGGCGTTCGCTACGCTACCAAAATGTTGAAGTGGGGCAAGCTTGACTTCCTCAACATCAGCGCCGGCACCAATTCCAGCATGATGAGCCGATCGATCCACTTTCCAACGATTTCGTCTCCGCAAATGCCGCTGGTGCCGTACGCGCGGGCCATCAAGGACGCTGTTGACGTACCCGTCTTCTGCATCGGCAAGATCGCCGACCCCAGCGAAGCCGAAGCCGTCTTAAAGGCAGGCCACGCCGACATGGTGGGCATGACCCGCGCCCACATCGCCGAACCGGCAATTATTCGCAAGATCATGGAGGACCGTCTCGACGACATCCGCACGTGCATCCATGGAAACGAGGCCTGCTTCCATCGCCAGGTGAGGGTGGGCAATATATCGTGCGTCTACAACCCCCGCAGTGGGCGCGAAGACCAGTGGGAGCCCCTGACGCCGGTATCCGACTATAAGTCCGTGCTCATCATCGGCGGCGGTCCGGCGGGGCTCGAGGCGGCGCGCGTCGCCGCTAAGCGGGGCCATGATGTCGAACTGCATGAACGCGCCGATGAGCTTGGCGGACAGGTGCGCCTGTTCAGCCGCGCGCCGTTCCGGCAAAATTATCTGCAGGTCGTTACCTGGTTGGAGCAGCAAGCCCGTAGAAGTGGCGCGCTGGTTCGCCTTGAAAGCGAATTGACGGCAGAAAAGGTCCTGGCGCAGGCACCCGACGTGGTGATCGTCGCGACGGGGGCGGTCGATGCCAAGCCGGACGTGCCGGGCTCGGACCTACCCGATGTGTTCACGGCGCGCCAGGTGCTGGCCGGAGCCGAACTTGGCAAGCGCATTGTGATCGGCGATTGGGACGGCCGCCATATGGGGCTCTCCGTCGCCGAAGCCTTGGCTCAACGCGGCCACACCGTCGAAATCGTCAGCAGCACCTTCTTTGTCGGAATGGACGTGGACCTGCTGACGTGGCGTCCCACCTATGACCGGTTGCTCAAGCACGGCGTCAAAATGTCGCCGCTCGAAGAGATCACCGAAATCCACCAAGGCGGGGTCACGGCAAGGCGGACCGATGGCGACACCCGGGAAATTGAGGCGGACAGCATCGTGTTGTGCTCCAAGGGTCGGGCCGAACGCAATATTTACAGGGCGCTCAAGGGGCAAGTCGGCGAACTCCACGCCATCGGCGACTGCTGGGCGCCGCGCCAGCTCGAACAGGCTATTTTTGAAGGCTCGCGTGTAGCCCGGCAGCTCTGATCTGGCCTCCGCTTGACGGTCAGGAATGTTTGCTTCAGGTTGACCGCGCTCATTCAAATGGGGGAAACGAGATCATGTCCGAGAAATGCGATGTCCTGGTCACCGGGACGGGAATGTTCGCCAAGCGCTTCACCAATGACATCGCGCTGACCGCACCGAAGCCGATCAAGATTACCATTGCCGCCCGTGAGGTGGAGGAGGGGAGGCAGTTGGAATGGCTGCGCCAAGCCGGCAACGCGCGGGCCGCCATCGCGGAACGACCGGCTTTCTTCGATACCACGTTCATCAACTGGGAATCGCCTGAGTCGGTGGCTGAAACAATTGCCGAATGGGACCCGGACGTGATCGTGCATGCGGCCTCTGTGCAGCCATCCAAGGTGGTCATCGACACATCCGAGTGGGGGCGGCTGGCCGCCGTCGGAAGTATGAGCTCCACCGTCGTCGTCCAGGCTCTGCTTGGCTCGCGTATGGGCAAGGCGATGGCGCTGGCGGGCAGCAAGGCCACGTTCATGAACTGCTGCTATCCCGACGTGACTAACGCGATCCTGAAGGCCATGGGCTTTCCCGTCGTTAGCGGCGGCGGCAACATCGAGATCCTGGCCTCCGTCTTCGCCGGCGAGCTTGGCATCCGCGAGCGCGGCCCGATCCAAGTGCTGGCCCACCATCAGAACCTGAAGCCATTTCGTGGCCCAGCCGAGCTGCGCGCCGGCACGCCGCCGCCTCGCGTCTGGATCGAAGGGAACGAGATCGACGACGTCTACGAACGCTTCACCAGGGTTCAGCTGACCAAAGGGCCGTCCATTCCCATCTCTGGCTGCACGGCGATGCCTATCATTCTGGCCTATGCCGGCCATCGCGACTACCTGGGCCACGTGACCGGCCCCCACGGACTCATCGGTGGCTATCCAGCGACGATTAAGAACGGGACCTTGGAGTTGAACCTGCCCGACGGGCTCAGCCGCGAAGAGGCAATCGCCTGGAACCAAGCCTTCGAGGAGATTAACGGACTGACCGTGGACGACGGACGAGTGACGTATCACGGCCCGCTCCACGACGAATTGGCCCGTCACAGCCCCGAGTTGGCGGCGGGCTTTCACGTCGACGACCTGGATCGGGTCTTCGCTGAAACGGTTGCTTTGCGTGAGAAGCTGGAAAGGCAGAAGGCCACGGCCGCGTGATGGGATATTCGGGGCCGCGGCGCCAAAGGTGATTCCCGGAAGGACGGTCATCGTAGGCGCATGATCCAAAATCCGTTCACTCGCCAAGAGTATGACGAACGTCTGGCGCGAATACACCAAGAGATGGATTCGCGCCAACTCGAACTGCTTATTCTCAACGACCCGGAGAGCATCTACTACGCGTCGGGCTACCAGACCCGGGCCATCGCCGGCCATCAGGTCCTTGCTGTCCCGCTGGGCAGACCTCCGGTCTTCATGACGCGACTAAGGGATTTTGGAAATTTTTTGGGGATCGCAGATGTCACACCAATCGCAGATGCGGTCACCTACGACGACGGCGGTCGCCCGCCGATGGACGTTTTCGTCGATCTGCTGAAAAAACACGGCCTTGGTGGAGGACGTACCGGCATCGAGAAGAGCTCCATCTATCTTACCGTCGAACATTATGAAACTTTGAAGAACGTGCTTTCGGACGCCGAGATGGTGGACGCCAGTTCCATTGTGGCTGAACTCCGCATCATCAAGTCGCCAAGTGAAATTGCCTGCCATCGCGAAGCCGGCCGGATCGTGGTCGAAGCGATGCGAGCCGGCATGGAAGCAACCCAACTCGGCAAGACCGACGCTAACGTCGCAGCGGTTGTCGCGGCCGGGCTCCTCAACGCCGGTAGCGAATGGATCGCGACGTGGCCCGTGGTGCGGTTCGGTGCCCAGACCGGCCGTTCCCATTCATCATGGCAAGGCGTCGAGATCGAACCTGGTGCGCCGACAACCATCGAAACCTCCGGTGCCGTGGGCCGGCACCACAGCCCGTTCTACAGGACTAAGATCTTTCAGCCGACCGATGAACAGCGCCGTATCTCGGAGGCCGTGAGTGAAGGCTTCGCCGCCGGTCTAGCGGCCGTTCGACCGGGTGTGACGGCAAGCCAAATCTATAGCCAAATTCAGCAAACGATTGAGGACCACGGTTTTGCCGAAATACTCACGGGCCGGTGCGCCTATACCGTGGGTATCGCCTTTCCACCCAACTGGATGAACCGTATGGGGGTCGATATCCTGCCCACCAACCAGCGCATGTTGGAGCCCGGTATGGTCTTCCATTGGCTGATGATCCTGGTTCGCCAGAACGAGATGACGATTGGAACAAGTTCGACGATCGTGGTTACCGAAAACGGCTATGAGGACCTTACGCCGGGGATGGAGCGAGGACCCTTCCTCGTCGATTGAGGTGGCTATGAGCGGGTCGGACTTCCACCGGGATAACCGGCAAACATTGGCTACGCCCAATTTTTCTCTATACAAAAATTCTTCGCTTTGCTGGACGAGCATGTATAGTACGTACGTCAATCGGGGGAACGTCCGTAATCAGACCGGCCCAGAGTAATCCCAGGTCGAAACGGCGGATTGTCACTAATTCGCGGGATATATATGTCTCGCACCCTGACAAAATAATCAGTGGGGTTCTCGTCGTGGCATTTTGCCCGGCGGAATTTTTTGGGGAGAGTGATTACAACTCGCTTAGTGAAGTGTCATTCTCGAAAAAGTTTGGAAGTGGAGGCAAGCTAAAATGAGAAGTCTAGTACGTTTGTTTATCTTTGCCATTGCCGCCATCGGCGTAGTGGCGATGACGTCCACACAAAGTGTGGCGCAAAAAAAGCATCCCAGTGTTCGGTTCGTTTCGGGCACGCCGACGGGCACGTGGTTCCCCTCGGCTGCGGCGATCGCCGAGATGGCTAATGCCAAATACGATGGCCAGCCAATTTCGGTCATCACCGGTGCCGGCGGCGTC
>PVBE010837783.1_pt1 | contig 13895 bp, 10 predicted proteins | sample 1631181 | NCBI WGS metagenome assembly PVBE01 (sample SAMN08397723, study PRJNA350692) | Marine metagenome, whole genome shotgun sequencing project. | isolation source: water | place: Pacific Ocean | collected 2012-04 | reverse complement strand
CGGTGTTGCACGGCGCTTCGTTGGTGACGGCGCAGCTGTTGCGCCAGATCGGCGCCAAGGTCGAGGTGCAGGCGATGGATTGGTCGACGCTGACCTCGCGCCGCGCCATGAAGGAAGTACCCGGCAAGGGTGGCTGGAATATCTTCCACACCTACGCCACGGCGGCGGATGCGGCCTCCCCGGTCTCCAATATAGGCGTCTCCGGTGGCTGCACCGAGCGGGCCTGGTTCGGTTGGCCGTGCGACGAGAAAGTCGAGAAGCTTCGTGACGCCTATAGCCGCGAAGCCGATCCGGCGAAGCAGATGAAGATCGTCGAGGAGCTGCAGTCGCGCCTCTATGGTCAACTGGTGCCTTACGTCAATTATGGCCAATGGTATCAGCCGGCCGCTTTCCGCGACAATCTGGAAGGCGTCTTGGTCTCGCCGGTGCCGTTCTTCTGGAACATCTCGAAGAAGTAGGCACGCAACGACGGACGACGATAACAAGAACTCATGTACGCCTATTTGATACGGCGCGTTTTGGCCACGATCCCGGTTATGGCGGTCGTGGCCATCTTTGTCTTTTCGCTTCTCCACCTGACGCCCGGCGACCCGGCGGCGGTGATCGCCGGCGATTATGCCAGCCCCGCCGACATTGAAAAAATCCGGACCAAACTCGGCCTCGATCAGCCGATCTATATTCAGTTCGCCAAATGGCTCGGGCACATTGCTCAGGGCGATCTCGGCATTTCCATTTTCTCGGACCTGCCGGTCGCGAAGCTGATAAATCAGCGCTTGGAGCCGACCCTGGCGCTCGCCGTCGCGACCATCATCGTCTCCGTCCTGACGGCGGTGCCGATGGGGGTGATCGCGGCCTGGAAGGCCGGTACTTGGATCGACCGTTGCGTGATGATGTTCGCCGTGCTGGGTTTTTCGGTGCCGATTTTCGTCTTCGGCTACCTTTTGATCTGGGGCTTTTCGTTACAGTTGAAGTGGTTCCCGGTGCAGGGCTACGTCTCCATTACCGAGGGCTTCCTGCCCTTCATCCGCAGCATCTTCCTGCCCACCATCGCGCTCGGCGTGATCTATATTGCGCTGATCGCCCGGATCACCCGGGCCAGCATGCTGGAGGTTCTGACCGAGGACTATATCCGCACCGCGCACGCCAAGGGGCTGAGTTCGACCGCTGTCTTGATGGGCCACGCCCTGAAGAACGCGGCGGTGCCGATCGTCACCATCATCGGTATCGGCGTGGCGCTGTTGATCGGCGGCGTCGTGGTGACCGAAAGCGTTTTCAACATACCCGGCCTCGGGCGCCTGACGGTCGATGCCATCCTGCGCCGCGACTATCCGATCATCCAGGGGATCGTCTTCGTCTTCGCGGGCATCTACGTGCTGATCAATCTCTTGATCGACATGCTCTACACCTTCCTCGATCCGCGAATCCGGTATTGAAGCAGAGGCATATCGGACCATGGCGACGATAACCGGCGAGCTTTATCAGGCGGAATCCGAACTGGGGCGATGGCACCGCTTCCTCATCTTCAGCCGGCGCAATCCGATGGTGGTGGGCGGCGGGATATTGCTGGGATTGATGTTGATGATCACCATCGTTACCGGCGTCATCGATCTGGTGAACTACATCTGGGAGACGAAATTCGGCCCCGACCCGATGTGGCTGAACCCGATCAAGCGGCTCCGGCCGCCGCAGGAGGGGGCGTGGTTCGGCACCGATATGTTCGGTCGCGACCTTTGGGCCCGCACACTCTGGGGCAGCCAGATCTCGCTGGTCGTCGGTCTTTCCGTCGCGACCCTCTCGACCGTGGTCGGCCTCGCCATCGGCCTGGTCGTCGGCTACAACCGCATCGCCGACGCCATCATCATGCGGATCATGGACGGCTTGATGGCGATCCCGACGATCCTGCTGGCGATCGCCTTGATGTCGCTGTTCGGTGCCAGCGTACCCAACGTCATCATCGCCATCACCATCCCCGAGGTGCCGCGCGTGGTCCGCCTGGTCCGGAGCGTGGTGCTGACGATCCGCGAAATGCCCTATGTCGAGGCTGCGGTCTCGATCGGCACCAGCACGCCGAAGATCCTGCTTCGCCATATCCTGCCGAATACGCTCGCGCCCCTGATCGTGCAGGCGACCTACGTCTGTGCCGCCGCCGTTCTGATCGAGGCGATCCTGAGCTTCCTCGGCGCCGGCACGCCGCCGGAAATTCCGAGTTGGGGTAACGTCATGGCGGAGGGGCGGACCTATTTCCAGATCTCGCCCTGGATCATTTTCTTCCCCGGCGTCTTCCTGGCTTTGACCGTTCTCGCCATCAACGTGATGGGCGACGGTCTGCGCGATACCCTGGACCCACGCATCGCCCGGCGGATGAAATGATGGCGGAGGTGGGAAGTCCGGCGGCGGGCAGCGCGGTCGCCGGGGCGACGAGCGATCCGATCTTGGCGGTCGACGATCTGCGCACCCACTTCTACACGCGCGATGGCATCGTCCTCGCTGTCGACGGCGTTTCCTTTCAGTTGCGGCGCGGCGAGACCTTGGGTGTCGTGGGCGAGTCCGGCTGCGGCAAGAGCGTCACCGCGATGTCGGTGTTGCGCCTGCTGCCGGCGCCCCCGGCCAGGGTCGAGGCGAACGCGATCAACTTCGAGGGCCGCAATCTGCTCGACCTCTCGATGGAGCAGATGCGGGAGGTTCGCGGCAACGAAATCTCGATGATCTTCCAAGAGCCGATGACCTCGCTCAATCCGGTCTTGACGATCGGCCGGCAGATCTCGGAATCGCTGATCCTGCACCAGGGCATGAACAAGAAGCAGGCGATCGAGAAATCGATCGAGATGCTGGACCTGGTGCGCATCCCGGATCCCAGTACCCGGATCGACGAGTATCCGCACCAGATGTCGGGTGGCATGCGCCAGCGGGTGATGATCGCGATGGCGCTGTCGTGCAATCCGAAGGTGCTGATCGCGGACGAGCCGACGACGGCGCTCGACGTTACCATTCAGGCGCAGATCCTGACCTTGATGGGCCAGCTGAAAGAGCGTCTCGGCACCGCCATCATCATCATCACGCACGACCTCGGTGTCATCGCCGAGATGGCCGAACGGGTGATCGTGATGTATGCCGGCCGCAAGGTCGAGGAGGCGCCGGTGGAAGAGCTGTTCGCCAACCCGCGTCACCCCTATACGGTTGGCCTGATGGGCTCGATCCCGCGGCTGAACGAGGCCGCCCTGGCCGAGGGAAAGCGGCCCCGGCTGCAAGAGATCGAGGGCACCGTGCCCTCTCTGCTGGCGGAAATCCCGGGCTGTGCCTTCGCACCGCGTTGTCCTTTCGCGGCCGAGCGATGTCATGGCGAGGCACCGGTGCTGGAGAAGATGGCGCCGGGTCACATCGCCGCCTGTTGGGAGAGCGACGCGGTGAGGAGCGAGCGCCATGCCTGACGCGGCGACAGCGACCGATCGGGCCCCCGACGGCAAGGTCATTCTCAAGGTCCACAATCTCAAGAAGCACTTTCCCATTCGAAAGGGGCTGCTGTCCCGGATCTCGGGCCATGTCCTCGCCGTCGACGGGGTCTCCTTCGAGATCCGGCGCGGCGAGACCTTGGGGCTCGTCGGCGAGAGCGGCTGCGGCAAGTCGACCGTGGGCAAGACCCTGTTGCGCTTGATCGAGCCGACCGACGGCGAGGTCATGGTCCTGGGCAAGAACATCGCCAATATGCCGCCGAGCGAGTTGCGCGGCGCCCGGGTCGAGATGCAGATGGTCTTTCAGGACCCTTATTCGTCGTTGAACCCGCGCATGCCGGCGGGCGAGATCGTCGGCGAGCCGCTGGAAAATTTCAATATCGCCAAGGGTGCCAAGAAGGAAGAGATCGTCGCCTCGCTGTTCGCGCGGGTCGGTCTCCGGCCCGAGCAGGCGGCGAAATATCCGCACGAATTCTCCGGCGGCCAGCGCCAGCGTCTCGGCATCGCCCGGGCGTTGGCCCTGAACCCTGACCTGATCATCGCCGACGAGCCGGTCTCGGCCCTCGACGTCTCGGTTCAGGCGCAGGTGATCAACCTCCTGATCGATCTGCAGGAGGAATACAACCTCGCCTATCTTTTCATCAGCCACGACCTGGCGGTGGTGGAACACATCAGCCACCGTGTCGCGGTGATGTATCTCGGTAAGATCGTCGAGATCACCGACAAGCGAACCCTATTCGCCGAACCGCTGCATCCCTATACGGCGGCATTGCTGTCGGCGGTGCCGATCGCCGACCCGACCATGAGGCGGGAGAAGATCATCCTGACCGGCGACGTGCCGAGCCCGATCAACCCGCCGAGCGGCTGCCGCTTCCATACCCGCTGTCCCTTTGTCATCGACCACTGCCGAGCCGCCGAGCCGGCGCTCCGGGAAGTTCAGCCCGGACATGTCGTGGCCTGTCATTTCCGCGAGGTCGGAGCGCCGCCCATCGCCTTGACGCCGACCCGCGAGACTGCGGCGCTGGACGCCTGAGCCGCCTTCCCCTCCCAGCACCGGATCCTGGGCGGTCATGCGCCGCGCACCGCCTCGGCCGTACGACCGACGATTTCGGTGTAGAGCTCGGGGTCGGTGGCGCCCTCGCTGCCGACGATCAGGACCCGCGCGCCGGCGTCGAGGCCGAGGGCGTCCCGGCTCGCCGGCTCGCCGGCCACCCTGATCAGGCCGGCGAGACCCGCGACGCCCGACTCGCCGCCGACGACGGCTTCCTCGGTGGCCAAGCGTCGCATGGCGTCGATGGCGGCCTCGTCCGGGATGGTCAAGAAGGCATCGACGCCGTCGGCCAGGATCGGCCAGGCGACGACCGAGATTTCGCCACAAGAAAGCCCGGCCATCACCGTCTCCAGATCGCCGGTGGCGTGGCGCGGCTCGTCGGCGAGGGCGCTCTGGTACAGGCAATCGGCGCGCGCTGGCTCGACCACGATGGTACGCGGGCGGGCCTCGCCCCAGTGCCACCAGTCGTAGGCGGTCACCGCCGCCGCCAAGCCACCGACGCCGCCCTGAATGAAGACATGACTGGGTATGGTCCCGCCGGGTAGTTGCTCGGCCACCTCCGCCGCCAGCACCGTGTAGCCCTGCATCACCTCGCGCGGCACCTCGGTATAGTCGTCATAGGAGGTGTCGGAGACCACATGCCAGCCGTTTCGGGCCGCGTCGGCCGCGGCCTGGCGCACGGAATCGTCGTAGCTGCCGGGGACCCGGCGAACCTCGGCGCCGAAGCCGGCGATCGCGGCTTCCCGGCCCTGGCTGACGCCTTCGTGGATGTAGATAACGCAAGCGCAACCGAACATTTGCGCACCCCAAGCGACCGAGCGGCCATGGTTGCCGTCGGTGGCCGAGGTGACGGTGATCCGGGCGCTAAGCTCGGCATGCGCGCCGCCGCGCAAACTCGCCGAAGTGACGTCGCCGCCGCCCCGTGCCGCGATTTCGCGCTGCAAGACCCGCAACACCGCGTAGGCGCCGCCCAGCGCCTTGAAGCTGCCGAGGTGGAAGCGGTGCGCCTCGTCCTTGTACCAGAGCTCTTCAATCCCGAGAGCGGCCGCCAGGCCATCCAGCCGCAGCAGCGGTGTCGGCGCGTAGCCCGGCCAGCCGGTGATCTCGGCCCGGGCCGCGTCGTGTCCGGCGGGATCGAGGACGGCCGCGTGCTCGGGGCCAAAGATCGGGCGGCGGGCCGCGCGGGGGTTCGAATAAAGTTCCACTTCGGGCTCCTGGGCTATCGGGGCGAGGATTTTCCGCCGGCGGATAGTAAGCCTCGCCCGAGTGCTGTAAAGACGTTTCCGAATACTGTTTCACGACACCAGGGTTGGTTTACATGACGGTCGAGTTGATCATTTTCGACTGCGACGGCGTCTTGATCGACAGCGAGGTTATCGCCTGTCGCATCGAGGCCGAGGAATTGGGCCGCGCCGGCTACCCGGTCACGGTGGATGAAATCGCCAGCCGCTTCACCGGTATCCCCTCGGCGGCGATGTACGAGACCATCGGCCGCGAGCACGATCGTCCGGTTCCGGTCGAACTCGGCGGTCGAATCCGGGCGCTGATCCATGAGGCGGTCGCCAACGAGCTGGAAGCGGTACCGGGGGTTCACGATACCTTGGCGGCGATTTCTCACGAGGTCTGCGTGGCCTCCACCAGTAGCCTCGACTACCTCGCCATCGCCTTGGGCCGGGTGGCGTTGCACGATCGTTTCGCGCCCAACATCTTCAGCGGCCAGCAAGTGAAGCGACCCAAGCCGGCGCCGGACTTGTTCCTGTTCGCCGCGTCCGAGATGGGGGTCGGCCCCGAGCGCTGTCTGGTGATCGAGGACAGCGTCGCCGGCGTCACCGGCGGCCGGGACGCCGGCATGCGCGTGCTCGGCTTCACCGGTGGCGGCCATTGTGTCGACGGTCACGCGGCCAGGCTCACCGACGCCGGCGCCGAACGCGTCTTCGACGATATGAGCCGCCTGCCGACGATGCTTTCGGATTACGCCTAGCTCAGCCGGCCCGCGCCTGTTCGGTCGCGGCGACATCGACGCTGCCGTCGGCGGCCAGGACGACGCCGTAGTCTCGGCTCGCCGCCTCGGCGCTTACCAGCCCGTCGCGGACGTCGACGGCGACCATTTCGGGATCGCGTGCCTTCGGGTCGCCGTAGCCGCCGCCGCCCGGCATTTCCAGGACCAGACAGTCGCCGGCCGCCACCCGCTGGCGGCCTTTCGCCTTCATCTCGATGCCCGAGGTGGCATAGACCCGCCCGTTCATGCCGCTGCCGCCGCCGTCGCGTCCGCGCGCGGCGTGGCCGACCCGGTCGAACATCGACGACATGACGAAGGGTGCCTGTTCCTGGTTGGTGATCTCCATGACCTGGCCGGCGCCGCCCCGGAAGCGGCCGGCGCCGCCTGAATCGGTGCGGTATTCCTTCTTCCAGATGACGATCGGGCTGATCGCCTCGTTGATCTCGACCGGCGTGTTCCTGACGCCGGAGGGGAAGGAGGTGGCGGAGAGACCGTCCTTGCCCGGCCGGGCGCCGGTGCCCCCGTTGTGGAAGAGGGTGACCGTGAAGGTGGTCGCGTCGACCCCTTCGTCGATTTTTCCGGCGACCCCGTGGCCGCCATAGAGCACCGGGTTCCAGAGGCAGGAGGTGCCTTCCGCGGGCGCGATGCCATCGACCGCCTTATGCAGACAACCCAACATCACGTCCGGCAACATCTGGCCGACGGCATGTCGGGCGGCGACGGCGGCCGGGAACTTGGCGTTCAGGATCGAGCCGTCGGGCGCCGAGACCCGGATCGGCGCCAACGAGCCGGCATTGTTCGGCACCTTCGAGCCGACGACGCAGCGGACCCCGAACGAGGCATAGGCCTCGGTGTAGGTAATCGGCACGTTGATGCCGTATTCCGAGATCGGGGAGGTGCCGGTGAAGTCGATGTCGATACCGTCCTCGCCGATGGTCATGGCGGCGACCAAGTCCAGGGTATCGTTGTAGCCGTCGATCCGCATCTCGTTCTCGTAGGTGCCGAAAGGCAGCTTGCGGATCTCCTCCAGCATGGCGCGGCGCGAATTCTCGATCACGTATTCGCCGAGCTCGTCCAGATTGGCGAGGTCGAACTCCTCCATCATCTCCACCAGGCGCAGCCCACCGACCTCGTTGCAGGCGGCGAGCGAATAGATGTCTCCCTCCACCTGGACCGGCTCGCGGACGTTCCAGCGGACGATTTCGAGGAAATCCTCGTTCATCACGCCCTCGCGGGCGAGGTACATCAGCGGCATGTAAAGGCCTTCCTCGAAGACCTGGCGGCCGTCCGGCCCGAAGCCTAGGCCGCCGACGTCGACGACGTGACTGGTGCAGGCGAAGAGCGCCACCATCCGGCCCTCCCGGAAGGTCGGCGTGACGACGGTGAGGTCGTGCAGGTGGCCGGTGCCCTTCCAGGGGTCGTTGGTGATGAAGACGTCGCCGGGTTTCATCACCGTCGCCGGGAACTTCTCGAGGAAGAAATTGACCGAGGCCGCCATCGCGTTGACGTGGCCGGGGGTGCCGGTGACGGCCTGCGCCAGCATCCGCCCATCCATATCGAAGACACCGGCCGAAAGGTCGCCGGCCTCGCGCACCGTGTTCGAGAAGGCGGTGCGGATCAGGGTCTGCGCCTGTTCCTCGACGACGGCGATCAGGCGGTTCCACATGATCTGGCTGTGGATCTCGGAAAGCGCGGAATTGGCGGTCATCTCTAGCCCTCCCTCAGGCACCCTGGCGGCGCTCGATGATAATATAGTCGACGGCGTTGATGCGGGCATCGAAGTCGGGGCCGACGATGGTCGTCGTTTGGTCCTCGGTGATCAATGCCGGGCCGGTAATTGCCATCCCGGGGCCGAGATCGTCGCGGCGATAGACGGGCACCCCGACATAGTCGGTCGAGTTCGCGTCGAACAGCTTGCGCGTGCCGGTCGGCGCCGGTGTTTTCCGGGGCGGGGCGTCTTCTCGAAACCGGCTGCCTTCCGGCGTCGTCGACACAGTGACGCTCCAGGTTAGGATTTCGATATCGACGCCGGGGATGATGCGGCCGTAGAGGTCGGCATAGCGGGTATCGAAGGCCTGTTGCAAGGCCGCGACATCGCCTTGGTCGAGCGTCTTGTTCGGCACGACGATGTCGATTTCGTGGCCCTGGCCGATATAGCGCATGTAGGCGAGGCGGCTTTCCGTGACCTCGGCGCCGGGGGCGCCCAATTCGACGATCGCGTCTGCTTCCTTCTGCATCGCCTGCAACAGCGAATTGACGCCGTCGAGGTCGAAATCGGAGAAACGGGTGTAGCGGCTTTGCACCACCTCATAGGCAACCGGTGCGCGAAGGAAGCCGATCGCCGAGCCGACCCCGGCGCCGGTCGGCACCACCACGGTATCGATACCCAGCTTCTCGGCCAGCCGGGACGCATGCAGGGGTGCGGCACCGCCGAAGGCGACCATGGCGCGTTGCGTTACCTCCTTGCCCCGCTCGACCGCATGGACGCGGGCGGCGTTGGCCATGTTCTCGTCGACGACCTCGCCGATGGCGAAAGCGGCGAGGGGGCGATCGATGTTCAACGGCTCGCCGACCGCGCTGGCGACGGCGGTTTCCGCTTTGTCGCGCGCCAGCGTGACCGTGCCGCCGGCGAAATCGTCGGGGTCGATGCGCCCCAACACCAGATCGGCGTCGGTCACCGTCGGCTTGGTGCCACCTTGGTCGTAGCAGGTGGGGCCGGGCTCCGCGCCGGCACTTTCGGGTCCGACGTTGATCCGCCGCATCGCGTCGACCTCGGCGATGGAGCCGCCGCCGGCGCCGATCTCCACCATTTCGATCACCGGAATTCTGAGCGGAATGCCGCTGCCCTTGGTGAACCGGTACTTGCGATCGACCTCGAAGGTGCGCGAGGTCTGCGGGCGATACTCGTCGATCAGGCAGATCTTCGCCGTGGTGCCGCCCATGTCGTAGGACAACACCTCGTCGAGGCCACATTCCGCCGCGACGTGGCTGGCCAGGATGGCGCCGCCCGCCGGCCCCGATTCCACCAGGCGGATCGGAAAGCGGATCGCGGTCTCGACCACCGAAAGGCCGCCGCCGGACATCATCATGAACAAGGGGCAGCCGAAGCCCATTTCCCGCAACTGGTCGTCCAGGTTTTGCAGGTAGCTCGCCATCAACGGCTGGACGTAGGCGTTGGAGGCGGCGGTCGAGTGACGCTCGTATTCGCGAATCTCCGGACAGACCTCGGAAGACAGCGTGATCCAGAGATCGGGCCTGGCGGCGCGCAGGATCTCGGCGACACGCTGTTCGTGCGCCGGGTTGGCGTAGGCGTGGATCAGGCCGATCGCAACACTCTCGATTTCTTGGGCGTCGATTTCCGCTAGCAGCGCCTCGACGGAGGCTTCGTCCAGTTCCAGCAATACTTGGCCCTGGGCGTCCAGTCGTTCCTTCACCGGCCAGCGCAGGTAGCGGGGCACCAGCGGCGCCGGCTTCTCGACGTTGATGTCGTACTGCTCGAAGCGGTTCTCGTAGGCCATCTCGATGGCGTCGCGGAACCCCTCGGTAACGATCAACGCGGTTCGGGCGCCCTTGCGCTCGATGATCGCGTTGGTCGCCAGCGTGGTGCCGTGAATGATCAGGCCGATATCGCCTGGCGTCACGCCGGCTTCGGGCAGCACCTCGCCGATGCCCCGAATGACGCCCTTTTCGGGCGCGGCGGAGGTCGTCAGGACCTTGCGTGCGTAAATCTTGCCACCGGTCTCGATCGCCAAGTCGGTGAAGGTGCCGCCAATGTCTACGGCAAGCCGTGCGACGGCAGACGATTGCGCCATGCGTCTACTCCAAGAACTGCTGTCTCAACTCGTATGAGGCCGGACCAAGCCAGGAGAAACCGTTCCCCCGTCGTCCGATGAGGTCGCTATCGAGGCGCTAAATTATAGGGACGAGCGAAACTCCTCAAGACTTTAATCAGTATACTGATCGTATCGTGATTCAGCCTTTGCCGCCGATGCGATCGCGCGGCTTGGCACAGCCGATGTCGAGGAAGTCGACTTCGCCGGGGGATGGCTCGCCCTGGCGCCACGCCGTGGCGTGGCCGGCGTTGACCTGGATGTCGCGGTGGATCGCCGCCCGGTCGACCACTCCGGCGACGGGCGAGGCGGGGAGTGCGGCCAGCGCTTCCAGAATGCGTAGGTAGACGACCTCGCCGCCATGGCTGCCGTCCAGGAACTCGCAGTCGTCGCTGCCGAGGGTGCGGGGATCGTGGGCGTCGAGGTGCCAGCGGGCGAGCGCCGGCAGTCGCCGGCGCAGCGAGGCGATATATCCGAAACCTCCCTTTGTCGCCATTGCCTTCAGCACCGCCGCCGCCATCGGCGGCAGCACGGTGACGACGGCCACACCGGCTTCGTCGAAATCGTCGAGCAATTCACCGAAAGCGACGAGGCGCGCTTGCGATATGCCGGCGCTCGCCGTCATCCCCTTGACGCCGTCCCTGACCCAGCCGAGCGCCACCGCCATTCGCCGATGGTTGTGCGGCCGGCTGCCGTCGATGCGGCGGGAAAAATGGGCGCCGCCGTAGCGGTCGTAGCCCTCGTCCCAGACCACCGCCTGGGTGCCGATGTTCCGGGCGTCGCCGGCAAGGACACGGAAATAGGTCCCGGGCCCGACTTTGCCGTCGGCGAGCCAGAGGAAGGGCTTGTAGAGATGGGCCAGCCGAAAATCGCGCCGTACCAGGGCATGCGAGGGATACTCCGCCGGTTCCTCGACAGCGTCGTTGAACCACCAATAGTCGATCGCCAGGATGACCAGGTCCGGCTTGTGGCGGGCCAGCATTTGCCGGGCCAGAATGCGCGCCTCCCCAATCGAGTTCACGGCACCGCCCAGATTGACGAAGGAGCGTGTAAAGGGGCGGCCGTGAAACTGCATGGCGCGCGACGAGCCGAGCACCGCCACCCGGGGCCGGACCCGGTGGAAGAGTTCCAGCTTGTAGCGGTAGGTCATGTCGCCGATGCCGCTCGAATAGAGGCCGCCCCGGGCCAGTTGTCGGTCGACGATCTCCGACGCCGAGAGATACTCGCCCGCCTGCTTCAGGAACAGGTAGTTGGCCGAGAAGGTCGCCGTCACCAACAGCGCCGGCAACAGCAGCCAGGCCAGATAGCGGCGGTGGACAAATCGGCTCGGTTTGCGGCGCATCGTCTCGCCTAGAATTGGAAATAGAGGAATTCGCTGGTTTCGGCATAGAGGGCCGCGGTCACCGCCGCGCTCAACAGCACGCCGTAGACGACGCCCCAGGCGGGCGTCGGCCGCCACGACAGCCGCTTCGCCGGACCCTCGCCCGGGCCCCGGTAGGCACCCACATGCGGTCGGTAGCGGCGCATGATCTGGCTGGTATTGGGCAGCCACCAGACGACGACGAAAAGCAGGACGATGGCCCGGAGCGCGTCGGTGCCCTTATACGGCAGGTCGACGACGCCGAAGTGCCAGCCGGTGGCGGCCAGAAGCTCGCCCAAGGCCCCGAGCCGGGGCAGGTACTTCGCCGGCAGCACCAGACCGTTCTGGCCCGCCAGCCCGTCGAGGATGGCCGACGCGCCCTCCAGGCTTTCCGCCCGGAAGAAGACCCAGCCGACCACCACCGCGAGGAAGGTCGCCAGGCGGCCGAGCCAGCGCCGCCACCAAGCCGGCTCGACCTGTCGCCAGCCGAGGCGGTGCTTCGCCCAGCGCCAGAGGTGGTTGAGGCCGAGATAGAGACCGTGCAGGCCGCCCCAGAGCACGAAGGTCCAGCCGGCGCCGTGCCAAAGCCCGCCCAGCAGCATCACCACCATCAGGTTGAGGCCCTGGCGCGCCGGCCCCCGTCGACTGCCGCCGAGCGGGATATAGAGATAGTCGCGCAAGAAACGCGCCAGCGTGATGTGCCAGCGCCGCCAGAAGTCGATGATGCTGGTCGCTTTGTAGGGCGAATAGAAATTCAGCGGCAGCCGAATGCCGAACATGGCGCCGAGCCCGATCGCCATGTCGGCGTAGCCGGAGAAGTCGAAGTAGAGCTGGAAGGTATAGCTGAGCGCGCCGCTCCAGGCGGCGAGAAAATCGGGCCTGGCGCCGGCCTCCGCCGCCGCGAAGACCGGGTTGGCATAGGCCGCCATGCCGTCCGCGATCACGACCTTCTTGAAGAGGCCGATGGCCAGGATCGAGAGGCCGAGGCTGAGGCGGCGGGCGTGAAAATCGTAGGTTCGGGCGCGCTCGAACTGCGGCAGCATCTCGGCGTGGTGGACGATCGGCCCGGCGATCAGTTGCGGGAAGAAGCTGACGAAGAGGCAGTAGTGCGGGAAGCTCGGCTCCCGCGCCCGGCGGCGGTGGCAGTCGACCAGGAAGGCGATCTGCTGGAAAGTGAAGAAGGAGATCGCCAGCGGCAGCACGATATCGCCGATCTCGATCCCGCCGCCGATCAGTGTGCCGAGATTGTCGGCCAGGAAGCCCGCATACTTGAAGTAGCCGAGCGTGCCCAGGTCGCCGGCGATGCCAACCGCCAGCAGGGCCCGGCGAAACGCCAGCCGCTCCTCCCGTGCCAGTGCCAGCCCGAGCCGGTAGTTGAACAGGATCGAGGCCGCGATCAGCAGTAGGTAGGCCGGGTCCCACCAGCCATAGAAGAAGAGCGATGCGCCAACGAGCCAAAGCACCGCAATCTTGGATCGCCCGCCGGCACCCAACAGATAGAAGCCCGCCACCACCACCGGCAGGAAGGCAAACAGAAAGACGGGGGAATTGAAGAGCATGCGCGAGCCGGCCCGGCGCCTCGATCGCGGCTAGGGAATCGCGGCGCTAGCCTCGCACTTTAGGCCCCCGTGGTCGAGCGGGCTCGCGCAAGGCCACCGACACAGTCGCTCTTGATCCGCTTTCGGAAGTCCCATCGTACCAAGTGCTGTTTCGGCAAGGTGTTCCCGGGCTTCGGTCGATCGTTGCTGGCCAACTTCGGCGAAAGAGTCGAAGATTGCGTGAGCGTATGACGCGGAGAGCCGGAGTGTGATGGGCCGGAGCAGCATTCCATTTCTGTTTTGGGTACTTGTAGCCGCAGCGAGTGTGGCGGGGTGCCCGGACGCCCGGGCGGACGCGCCGTCTGAGTTCCGCAATGGCGACAGTCTTTTCAATCAAGGCGCATTTCGTGCCGCGTTCAACCACTACCTGATCGCCTATCGCCTAGGGCAGGCCGACGACGACAAGCTCCTGATGGGCGAGGCGCTCACCAACATGGCGGCGATCCACATCGAACTGAACGATTACGCCAAGTTCAAGCGTACCTTCGATCAGGCGCAGAACCTCAAGCGCAGCCACGCCAGAGCGAATCCGGATCTCGTCTGGATCTCCGAAGCCGGGTCTGCGGGAAACATCCTTGCCAACGGCGGGTTCGAGGCGGGCCTCTTCT
>PVBE011634484.1_pt1 | contig 13896 bp, 12 predicted proteins | sample 1631181 | NCBI WGS metagenome assembly PVBE01 (sample SAMN08397723, study PRJNA350692) | Marine metagenome, whole genome shotgun sequencing project. | isolation source: water | place: Pacific Ocean | collected 2012-04 | reverse complement strand
TTCAAGCCTAGAGGGGGAGTGCAGAGGTAGCTCGGCCAGCCGCACCCAATGGATCCTAACTCTGTAACCGCTGGGAGTTTTGAGCTGCACCCGGGCGCAATGAAACCGCATGGGCAATGCGGATCTTTTGACGGTTCGATCTTTGTCAGAAAGATCCAATCTCGATCTTTAAGATCGGATCTTTGGGGGTTTCGGGAGCCATGGGGTGACGCTGCCGACTAGGGTGCCATACACATTATAATCGCGCTCATCTTACTTTAGAGGATTGTCCCGGCAAGCGCCAGCGCCCCGGGACCAACCACGGTGTGGTTCGTTCAGTCGCTGCAGCAGATCTCGCAAGATCAAGTCGGCCCACCCCTGGTCTTGGCCCATCTGCCCACTGCTCGGCCTGGCTGCCACTCGCTGCATCCTTACACAGGCAGCCGAGATCACCTCCGCTACGGGCAGCCTCTCCCAATGCTGGCGCAACGTGACCAGCATGCTCCTCGGCCTGGTAGCCCTGTTCTAACCACGACGACCAGCAAGACCGAGCACTCCGCCCCCGCGACAAGACATCCGCGATGCAATCCGGCACCTCCGGTGCGCAAGACCGCCGGGCTCTCGGCGCCGCACGGTTTTTACGGGACCTGTCCGACGAGTAGTTGACATCGGCTCTCCGAGCCGGAACATGGGACGCCATCGCCCACGCTGAGATCACGCATGTCATCCGCAGCGGCGTAGCCGGGGGCGCATTGAGCGTCACGCTAGTCCTGCTACGCTTTCTCGTCGGCTTCACCACGCATATGGTGCTCGTCCGTGTGCTGCTACCCACCCACTTTGGCCAGTTCACCCAGATCCTCATCGCGGTGGGCTTTCTCGGCCTGCTGCGCAGTTTCCACACCGGCCAGTATCTGATCTCCAGGAAGGACGAGGCGGACGCCGATAACGCGCTGGACGTGCTGTTCACGTTCGAGTTGATCCAGAGCCTGACAGTCGCGGCGCTGGGCCTCGTGCTGGCTGGACCGCTGGTACGACTGGCCGGTGGAGCGGGCCTGGAGCATGGCGTCTGGGTCATGTTGATCAGCTTCCTGGTCCTTCCGTTCGGCTTCACCGGCTCGATGCTGGAGCGGCAGCTGGCATTCGGCCGATCCTACGCTCCAGCGATGGTCGGCACCCTGATTAGCCCGGCCATCAAGATCAGCCTGGCGCTGACCGGCTTCGGCCTGTGGAGTCTGCTGATCGGCGAGGTCGTTCGGATGACCCTCGAGGTGTGCCTGCTCTGGCGCCTCTCGCCGCGCAAGCCCCGCATCGCGTTCGACCGGGCGATTCTCAAGGAGGCGGTCGCGTTTGGCCTGCCCTTGGTGGCGGCCGGCGCCCTGGCCTATTACTACTGGCAGATCGACGACATCGTGGTCGGGCGTCTGTTCGGCACCCAGATGCTGGGCTACTACTTCCTGGCCTTCCGCATTCCACGCTACCTGTATCAGTTCCGCGAGCAGCTGGCCCAGGTGACGTACCCCGTGCTGGTCCGGCTAGACAGCCAGGGTCAGATGACGCCCGGCTTCGAGGCGATAATGCGCTATGCCGCCTATTTCTCGGGACTCCCGCTAGTGGTGACGCTGCTGTTCGCCGAACCGTTGATCCGGGTGCTGTTCGGCGAGAAATGGCTGCCGGCAACTCAGGCGCTACAGATCCTGATGGGGGCAACCACCCTGAGGGTGGTGATCGGCCTCTCCGGCGACGTATTCAAGGTCCGGTCCAAGACCGGGATGTTCCTGCTCGCGAACGGGCTCAACGCCGTGACGTTGAGCGCGCTGGTCTACCCGCTGACACGCGATTACGGAATTGCAGGGACGGCCTGGGCCGTGCTGCTCACGCTGATTCCGTCCTCGCTGGTCGGATTGGTCGTGCTCAAGCGGCTGGCGCCAATCAGCTTGACCCGCAGCCTCTGGGCCCCGCTGATCGTCATCGGCGCAGTCAGCGGACTGGGCTTCGCGCTGCGCCAGCCAATCGATGGACCGCTCACGCTGGCCCTCGGCGTGGGCTGCGCGACGCTGGCCTACCTGCTCTCGATGCTGCTGCTGGACCGGCGGCTGATCCGAGAAATGCGCTGGATTCGCGGCGCGCTCAGACGCTCCGATACACCCCCGACAACAGACGCGGAACCGTCTGGCTGACATTCAGCTCTCCAGCCAGCCGCACGTCCCGCTCCAACCCACGCTCCCGCAGCTCTTCGCCGGAACGACAGTCCCAGACCAGCTGATCGACCTGCGCGGCAACGGCTCGAAAGGTCTCGATCGCAAGCTGCGCCTCGGGGGATGGCAGCCCAGAGAGCGCGCCGAGGATTGCGCCGGCGCCCAGTAGATCCTCGATCGCTGGACGCAACCCCTGTCCCGCGGCCCATCGCTCGCCGCCAGGGATCACCGCGATCCGGGGCCCAATCGCGGCTGCGGCGGCGGCCACTGCCGTCGCGTTGCGCAGGCAACCGGTCAGCGTCGGCGTGTCTCCAGTCGCGGTCGAGAGCGTGGATCCGTTAGGCGAGGGCAGCACGATCCGAGCGCCGGCCGGCACCTCGAGCATCCCGGCCGGCGACAGCGAGTAAGCGCCCGGAGTCCCGCGCGGACTGGCCAGCTGCGCATCCTGTTCGGCCGCAAAGGAGGCCGCGGTCTCATCCCGCCAGCGGAAGGGCAGCAGCACCGCCCCGCGGCCGACCCCCACCTCGACGGTCGTGCTGAACGAGAGCACGTCGACGATCACCACGACATCGCTGATCGGCGCCAGCAGCGTGACCGCTTCCAGGCCCCACTCACAGGCCAGATCGCATCCGGCCTGGTCGGTCGGCACGATCAGTCGTGGATCTTGATGATGTAGGTCACGCCGAAATAGCGCGGCTCGTTGGAGACCTCGGCCCCCTCGCTGCGCTCCTGACTGGGGGGCCCGCTACTCCGCGCGCTGGCGTTCTGCGTCGAGGAGGAGGCGGCGTTAGCGGTCTAGCCCCGAACATCGTGCGTGTGGCGGCCCGCCGTGCTCTGCATCGTTCCACGCTGCGCCCGTCCGCCAATGCCCCCCGCCGTGCTGGTTTGCAGCGACACCCCGTGGGAGTGGCTCATGCCATGGCTGTGGCCGATCGCATGTGAGTGGCGCGCCAGGCCGTGCCGATGACGTTGGGTATTCTGGCCGCCGTATCCGCTGGACGGGGACTCTGCGCTGCCACGCAAATAGCTGTGCTGCCCCGCGTTGAGCTTGCTGGTCGGATTGGCGTTGCCGTTCAAGTTGGGGATGTGATGCCCCTGGCCAAAACGACCGGTGAAACGCGATGCGGTGATCCGCGAACCGTCGCACAGCTGCCAACCAGCCGGAGGCTTCGCGGTGCTGCCGCCCGGCACATGCCAGGCCAGGATCGTCCCCACCGGCACCGGGGCGGACACCTGCCTGTTCTCCTGCGAATGTGAGGGCAGCAACCAGACCACCATCGTCCCAACAAGACAGATCACCGCAATCCGTTTCATCATGCGTTCTCCTCGAACCATCGGCTGCCGCCAGGGCGCGGCCACGTGCGATTCTTGCCCCCAGCCGTGGCGCCGTCAAGTTGCACCCGCTCCAAGCACTCGTTATGCTGACCAAATGGAGCATGATCAGGCCACTCCCCGCTGCCAGACTGAAGACTGAATGCACCGGCATTCCGCGATCCCAATGTTCATCATCGCCGGCCTGCTGGCCTTGGCCGCCTGGGGCGGTCATGTAATCAAACAGCAGGTCGGGCTGCTGCGAATCCAGCGAGCGGCCCGCCGCGAGACCCGGCAGCACGTGCGGTTCTACGTTCATCAGGTTCAGGGACTCATGCTGGTGCTCAACGGTGACGTACCGGGAGACGAGCAAGCAGCGCTGTCCTCCCTGACACGGCGACTGGAGCCCGGAGAAATGCGCCGGAGGCTGGACCGGGTGATGGCCAGCCCCCACTACCAGCGGCTCTCGGCCACAGAACGGGCTGCGATGGCCGACCAGGCGATGACCCACGCACCGTACAACGAGCTACGCGCCCAGCTCGAGTTGATCCTGGCCAGCCGGGAACGCTCCTTCGATATTCGTCTGGCACACCTGAGGCAGGCATCCCACCTGGCCAGCGACGATCCCACGAGGCGCAGGGCCCGACTCGCCCTGGGGCGACTCCACTTCGAGAAGGGCCGGATAGGGGTCGCGCGCGACCTCTTCCAGGATCTGACGTCACAGAGCGTTCAGACGACCGAGGGAGTGATGGCCCGGGCCTGGCTCGGCCGTGCGCTGCTGAGGCTCGGGCTTTTCGACTCGGCCCAGCAGCTGCTACTGCTGGCACTGGCAGACGATGACGTGCTCGGCATCGAGCTGCTCCGAGACGTGCGCAGCGAGCTGGCCCTGGCCGGAATTCTCGGGGGGGGGTGGTGCGTGCCGTCAAAGAGCGCCGTCCCCGACAGACGTTCGGTTGGCGATCGACGATCGCGAGGGAGGCGAGTCGCGGCTGTTGCTGTGCGCGGGATCACCGAGAACGATGGCCGGCCCCCCGGACCCTTCTGATATATAACTAGACACCATGGCCGAGATAGATGACGAAACCAGCACTAGCCATGCAGACCTGTTCGGTGAAGCGCTCACGCTGCCCAGCATCTATCTGAAGGCCGTCCAGCTGGGGCATGACGCCGGGATCTACGATCATCAGACGACCGAGCAGACGCTGAGAATGCTGCAGTCCCCCGACGCGACGCTGACCGACGCGACGATCGGGTCAGTGCTCGGGGTCTCGGACGAGACGGTGGCCGAGCTGGTCCGACGCGCCAGAGGGCTGCCCGAAGGATCCCTCGGGGAGGCGTACGAAGAAACCCAGGTCAGCCCGCGCACGTCCCCGATACAGGGCTCTCAAGAAAAAACGATCCTGTTTTCGGGGCAGGAACCACCGAGCCGCACGATCCCGCACCGACTCGGTCGCGCCGCTGCCCTCGGCGTGGAGCACCGACCAGCGGGTGCGTGTCGGGTAGCCTCCCGGACTTTCGTCGAGGTTCATCCGCGCAGCCTAGTCACGCCCAGCCTCCCGCGCAACCCCGGTCCGGCAGCCGCCCTCGAAGCGACGATCACAAACCGCCGCACGCACCCCCCGAAAGCGCCGCTCAGTCCGGGTCTCCCAGCCGCTTGAGCCCCAGAGCGTCCCGCACTCGCTTCAGGTCGTCCCAGGCCTTGCGGTAAAACGGGGACTGGCGTCCCTCGCGTAGCAAGAATGCCGGGTGGTAGGTCACCACCACCCCCACGCCCTGGTAGTCGTGGATCCGACCACGCATCCGCCCCAGCGAGACCTCGTCCCCGTGCCCCAGCACCCAGCGAGCCGCGTGGCCCCCGACCGCCAGGATCAACTCCGGCTGAACCAGCTGGATCTGTCGCATCAGGTAGGGCTGGCAGGTCAGCTTCTCGTCTGGAGCAGGGTCCCGGTTGTCGGGTGGGCGGCACTTGAGCGTGTTGGCGATGTAGACCGCCTCCCGAGGCAGATGGATCGCCTTGAGCTGACGATCGAGCAACTCTCCCGCGCGCCCCACGAAAGGCTCTCCCTGCTGGTCTTCGTGGTAGCCGGGCGCCTCGCCGATCACCATCAAACGCGCATCCGGGTCCCCCACTCCGAACGCACCGCGGGTTCGAGTCCGGCCCAGCGCGCAGGCCAGACAGGCGTCAGCGTAGGTTTTCAGCCGCGCCAGAGCGCTCGCCCGTTCGGCTGCATTCTCAGCCACGGGCAGCCCCAGACCCGCCACCTCGGCCGGCGAGTAGTCGGTGTCTTCTGGTGGCGCTGCGTCCCCCGCTGGCTCCGCTGCTGAGACTGCCTCGGGCTTCGCGACCGGAGCTGGGACTGCGGCTTGGGCCGGGGTCGAGGCCGGGATGTAGAACGGGATACCGAACTGGCGGTCGAATTCCAGGCGCCGGAGCATCCCACTACGAAACCGTCCCCACGCTTGCTCGCTCATCCGACCCAAACTAACATATCCCCATGGCGAAAGCCTCCACCTCCACGCCGATGTTCGAACAGTACCAGACGGCCAAGAAAGACCATCGGGACGCCATCATGTTTTTCCGCATGGGCGACTTCTACGAGATGTTCTTCGAGGACGCCCAGATCGCCAGCCGCGTTCTCGGCATCGCGCTGACCTGCCGCAACAAGGGCTCCGTCGATCCGATCCCGATGGCCGGCATCCCGGTCAAGGCGGCCGACGGCTACCTGGCCAAGCTCATCCGCGCGGGCTACCGCGTCGCGATCTGCGAGCAGGTCGAGGACCCACGCCAGGCCAAGGGACTGGTCGCACGAGAAGTGGTGCGCATCGTCACCCCCGGCACCCTGACCGAGGAAAACGTGCTGGACGAGCGGTCCAACAACTTTCTCGCTGCGGTCAAGCCCGGCCGGGAATTGATCGGGCTGGCCTGGGTCGACCTCTCCACCGGCGTGTTCGAGGTGACGGAGGTCCACCGGGAAATACTCTGCGACGAGGTGGCCCGGCTGACACCGGCCGAGATCCTGCTGCCCGAGGAGGAGCGGGGACTGGACGACGGCATCGAGCTGGCGCTGCGCGAGACGGTCCCGGCGATGGCCACCTTTCAGCCACGCTGGGCTTTCGGCCGGGAGACCGCCTACGAGGCGCTGACCCGACACTTCGGCACCTCCAACCTCTCCGGTTTCGACTGTGAGACCCTCGGCCCGGACGGCATCGGCGCCGCCGGCGCGATCCTCAAATACCTGGGGGACACCCAGCGCATCACGCTACGCCACATCCGGACACTGCGACGGATCCACCCCGGACAGCACATGCACCTGGACCGGGCGACTCAGCACTGCCTGGAGCTGGACCGCACACTTCGAGGACAGCGCGGCAGCGGCACCCTGCTCGGAGTGCTCGACCAGACCCGCAGCGCGATGGGCTCGAGGCTGCTGGCTCGCTGGATCCGCGCCCCGCTGGTTCACGCAGAGCGGATCGTTCAGCGCCAGGACGCGGTCGCGTCATTGTTCGAGGTCGACGACTTGCGCGCTCGGCTGCGGGAAGCACTGCGGGACGTCGCCGACCTCGAGCGCATCGCCAGCCGACTGGGCTGCGAGCGGGCTGGCCCGCGCGACCTGGCGACGCTGGGCCGTTCGCTGACGGCAATCCCGCCGATGATCGAGCTGGTGGAGCAGGTCGCGTCCCCGGCGCTCGTCAGACAGATCGGCGAGCTCGACCCGGTGACCGAGGTGGCCAGCCTGATCGGCCAGGCGCTGGTCGAGGATCCGCCGCTGGCCCTCCGGGAGGGCGGCCTGATCGCGACGGGCTACCACACGGAGCTGGACGAGCTGCACAGTATCAAGCAAGACGCGCGGACCTGGATCGCCGAATACCAGGCCCGGCTGGCCACCGAGACCGGCATCGACTCGTTGAAGGTGGGCTACAACCGCGTCTTTGGCTACTACGTCGAGGTGACTCACGCCCACACGGCCAAAGTGCCGGACAGCTTCATCCGGCGCCAGACGCTGAAGAACGCGGAGCGCTACATCACGCCCGAGCTGAAGGAGTTCGAGGAGAAGGCCCTCTCGGCCGACGAGCGGATCAAGGATCTGGAATACGATCTGTTCCTGGAGGTGCGCGCGCAGGCCGCCACAGCGCTGGCCCGAATCCAGGACACCGCCCGCGCCCTGGCCATCCTGGACGTCCTCGTAGCGCTGTCCGAGGTGGCGCGAGAGCAGCGCTACGTCCGCCCGACGATCGACGACAGCCTCGAACTCCAGGTGGTGGCCGGTCGCCACCCGGTCCTGGAGCAAACGGAGCGCAACTTCGTCCCCAACGACACGCAAATCGAGTCCAACCACCCGATCCATATCCTCACCGGCCCCAACATGGCGGGCAAGTCGACCTACATCCGCCAGGTCGCCTTGATCGTGTTGATGGCTCAGACCGGCTCCTTCGTGCCGGCCGAAACGGCTCACATCGGCCTGGTCGACCGCATCTTCACCCGTATCGGCTCGGCCGACGAGCTGTCCAAGGGCAACAGCACATTCATGGTGGAGATGAACGAGACCGCCAACATCCTCAACCACGCCACCGAACGCAGCCTGGTCGTGCTGGACGAGGTCGGCCGGGGCACGAGCACCTTCGACGGGGTCGCGATCGCCTGGGCCCTGACCGAGCATCTGCGCAGCGAGGTCAGCGCTCGGACGCTGTTCGCGACCCACTATCACGAGCTGACGGACCTGGCGCGGATCTATCCCGAGGTGGTCAACTACCAGGTCGCTGTCCGCGACGAGGGCAGCCGGATCATCTTTCTTCACCGAATCACCGCCGGTGGCACCGATCGCAGCTACGGCATTCACGTCGCACAGCTAGCCGGCATCCCACAAGACGTGATCACCCGAGCGACCGAGATCCTCGAGCGGCTGGAAAAAGACGCGCCGGACCCCACGGGCCGCAAGAACCCCGAACCCCGGCGAGTCACCCCCAAGGTACGCAAGCGGCAGCAGAGCCTGCTGTTCGACCTCTACGACAGCACTCTCGACGCACTTCGAGACCTCGACCTGGATCAGATGACTCCCGAGGAGGCGCTTTCCGCGCTCAGGCGGATCCAGCTCGAGATGAACGACTAGCGAAACCCGGCGGGGCGAGTGTCCTCATCGGTGGACACGCGACTGTCCTCAAACCCCACCACTATCTCTGCAATATGGCCCTGAGCCCCTCGTACAATGCCGTTTCAGGCTGGCACGCCAGTTGCACTTCTCTTCTGCAGCAATCACTCAGGCAGCTCAACTCAGGAGATAACTCGATGAAAAACATGACCGCAGTCGCGCTGGTGGCCCTTGTTACCGTGGTGTGCATGACCGCTGCCGGAGAGGTACAGGCCAAGGACAAGTGGGGCATCAACATCAGCCCTTACGGAACGTCCTTCTATTACAAGACGGGCGGCGGCAGCTACAGTTTTTCGTCAGGACCGGCCTATTACCATCGTCCCTACCACCGCAGCCATTCCTACCGGCCGGTGTATCGAACCTATGTGCGTCCGGTTTACGTCGCGTCGCGGCCCGTATACATCACACCCCGCCCGGTCTACGTGGCCCCGGTATACACCACGCCGCGTCCGGTGATCGTGCGTAAGACGATCGTCAACAATCACTACTACAGCCGTCCCGCGGAGCGGCCGAGCTACTCGAACGGGTTCGGCGGACACCATCACTACACCTACGGCTTCGGCAACTAGCCAGACGATCGAGCAACCGGGTAATCAAGTTGCCGGACCGGCAACTTGATTGACACATCATCCCGCCTGAGAACCCCGCCCAGCCTCGATCCCCGATGGCTCGAAATTTGCAATACTGACGACCGTGATGCGCATCCTGGTCACCACAACCGTACTCTGCCTGCTTACCGCAGTCGCTTCGGCGCAAGATCAACCGCAGCAGCAGATCAGCGAGTTGATCCGGCGACTCGATGACGACAACTGGAGTGTCCGCGCCGGGGCCACAGAAACGCTGTTCAAGCTGGGCCACGGAGCGCTACCCGAGCTACGCAAGGCGGCCAAGAGCAGCAAGAGCCTCGAGGTGCGCTTGCGGGCCGGTCAGCTCATCGCCAAGCTTGTCATCCTCGACGACCTCGGCTCGAGCGAGCAGAGGGTGCGTCTAGCGGCGCTGCGGCAGCTAAAGAAACTGAGCTGGCCTCGGCGATTCGCGAAATTCCGCGAGGGACTGTGGCACCCCAACCCACGTACCGCACAGGCCTGCGCCTGGGCCCTCAGCTACGACTATCTCGACGTGCGGGAGATCGAGCGCAAGGTAGCCGTGCTGCTGCCCCGCCTTCGGATCATGGACATCGAGCCGATCGAGGGACTCGAAAAACTGACGGAGTGCACGACCGGCCTCGAGGACTACCGCCGCCACTTTTCCTTCGATCACCTGAGCCAGGTGCTCGCGCAGTTTCCGCCCCCAGACAAGCGGTGTGAGTACACACCGAATTCTCTACTCTCTCAGATCCATCGGCGAATCTCTGGCGACCACGTGCCCGCCCTGCTCGACTTGACCCGGCGCACAACGGACCTCCCCTTGGTCGAGGCGGCCTTCTGGCAGGCGGTCGAGCATGCGTCATACGCCCAGATGCACCTCGGCAAGCTTGCCTCACGAATCCTGGAGCTCGACCCCTGCGTCGGGCACGGCCAGCAGGACAGGCCAGCGCTCAAGCCGCAAAAACGGCCAGAGCTTCCGGCTAAACTCGGTCTCCCACCAATGTTCATTGCCATCCTCGAGCAATACTATTTCTGCAAACCATGCCGCCGGGCCAATAAACATCGGTGGGTCGGACCGCTGCTTGCTGCCTGGGGACGTGACTTTACCCCGGCTTCGACCGACCTCCCGACGCTGCTGAGACTGACTGAAAAAGACGAGCCACCGCTGATCAGAGAGTGGGCTGTGCTGCAGCTCGGCAAGCTTGCCCTCCCGGCGAGCAAGAAACGCCTGGCAGTGATGATGAATCTATCCGACGACGAGGCCAGCGAGCGCGTACGTTTGCTGGCCGCCTTCTCACTGGGCCGTCTGGGCCAACAGACCGGCCAGGCCTTCCTGGCCAAGAACGCGATCAAAAACCAGCTGGCGCTGTTCCTGCTGCACGACCTCGACGACAAGGCGTACAGTCGCCTGCTGCCCCTGCACCTCAACGAGCTGGAACTCGGGGATATTCCGCGCATCCTGATCGACGGCAGAACCGCCAGGCTGGAGCTCGGACTGCGGCTGACGGACTCGGCCTTGAACGCCATCGGCGACTGGCTGCTCGCGGAGTGTCTCGACCCGGCAGTCCTCTGCGACTTCTTCAGGCAGGCCAGCGGCGGCCCGCGAAAGCAGGCCGCGCTCGGCGCCCTCGCGCTAACCCAAAAGGAAGAGCACTGGCCACTCGACACCAGTCAGACCGGGTTCCTCGAGGTGTGGGCGCCGACGAGGCTGGAGACCGAACTGAAACGCCGCTCGGCGACTGGAGACGACAAGGCGACAGCGATGTTAAACCGCCTGTCGGGCGTGCGCGCACGGCCCAAGGTCAATTCAGCCCAACTGACGCAGTGGCTCGAGCAACGACACCTCGGCCGATACTGGGAAGCCCAGAAGATCCTGACGATGGCGGGTGACCCCAAGGCAACCGAGGTCTACATGTCGATGATCCGCAAGGGCTATTATCAGCAGTGGAACAGCTGCTACCTGGACGCCCTGCCCTGGAAGCTGACGGACGTGCCTCGCGTGCTCGAGTGGGCCAGCGCCACCTGCTGCACGCGCGTCGAAGTCGAGGCGATCTGGAAGGGCCTGTTCGGCAACAATAGCGTCAAGTCGGTGTTTCGCGGCCAGAAGTTCGCGCCCCTGCGCGAGCGCCTGGCGCAGCACTGGCAGATCCACCAGGGGAGCCTGCGCTACAGCAAGATCGCCCGCCACTTCATGCCGGGCCCGACCAAGAAACGCTAGGCCTGAGCCTTGTACTCCTCAGCCACCTGGGAGAACCCAGCCAGGGCCCCGTCGACGACCCAGTCGTCGACCGCATAGGAGATGCGGAAGTAGCCCGGCATGCCGAACCCCGTACCGGGGACCACCAGCACGTTGTGCTCCTGCAGTGCGCGCACGAACCGCACATCGTCCTGCTCGAGCGCCTTGGGGAACATGTAGAACGCACCCTGCGGTTTGACCACGTCATAGCCGCACGCGGTGAGTTGCTCGTACAGCCTGTCTCGCTTGCCGGTATAGCCATCCATCTCGACGCGGACGTCCTGCAGCCCAGCCACCACACGCTGCATGAAGGCCGGGGCATTGACGAAGCCCAGCGTCCGGTTGGCGAAGACCATCCCGCCGAACAACTGCTGCCGCCCCTCGACCTCGGGGCCGATCGCGATGTAGCCGATCCGCTCCCCCGGCAACCCCAGATCCTTGGAGTGGCTGGTGACCTGAAGGCTCCCCGCGTAGTGCTCGAAGATCCAGGGCACGGTCACCCCATCGTAGGTTATCTTGCGGTAGGGCTCGTCCCCCACCAGGTAGATCGTCCTGCCGTGGGCACTCGAGCGCTCCGTCAGCAGGGAACCCAGCGCGGCCACCTGCTCGGCCGGATAGACATTCCCGGCGGGATTGTTGGGTGAGTTGAGGACGACCGCCCGAGTCTTCTCGCCGATCGCGGCTCCTATCGCCGCGAGGTCCAGTCCGAAGTCCGACTGGCAGTCCACCGGAACCGCCACGCCTCCGTGATTGTCGATGTAGAAGTTGTACTCGGGAAAGAACGGGCGAATGATGATCACCTCGTCCCCCGCATCGAGGATCGTCTTGAAGATGACGTTGAGCCCGCCGCCGGCCCCCACCGTCATGATCACTTGACCCGCGTCGAACGTCTTACCACTCTCACGCGTCAGATGCTGGGCCACCGCCTCGCGGGTCTCGTCATACCCGGCGTTCATCATGTAGCGATGCTGCCCCTTGACCGGAGCCTCCACCAGATCGCGTAGCGCCTGCCGGAAAGCTTCCGGCGGATCGAGCACGGGGTTGCCCAGCGAGAGGTCGAAGATGTTCTCGGCACCCCGCTCGGCCTTCAGTCGCGCCCCCTCCTCGAACATCTTCCGGATCCATGAGGCGTCGACGATGATCTGCTTGAGCTTGTTGGAAATAGGCATGGACAGAGCCTATCACGCAACGAGCGAATCAGCGATAACCTGCTCGCAGTGCACCTCGTGGGCCTCGAACCAGCCAGGTTCTGCATAAGATAGCCAGCGGTCGGACACCGGCGGCGAGACCAACCCGCCGTCGGTCAGCCCGAGCCGGCCTGGGTCCTCGCAGAGTTCGGCAAGGCTCAGCGACACATCGGCAAAACGCTGCCCGAACAGCCAGGAGAGCCGCCACAGGTAATAATACAGTTGATACGGGTGCTCCGCCTTGCGGTGGTCGAGGAACGGAAAGTGCGGCTGCAGGTCGACCACCCAGCGCCAGAGGTAGAACGGGTCCAGCGCAATGAGCTCGGTGGTGGCGGCATCTTTCGGCAAGGACAGCTCGCCCAGCGACGAGACCCACTGGGCGCGCGGCTCTCGCCACAGATGCACCACCGTGGCGGCAGGGAATCGCGCCCGCAACCAGGCCAGCCGAAAATCCACCCGGTTGAACTGCAGGACCGCCCGTCCGGACGCCTGATCAATCAGCTCTTGGATGTAAGACTGCATGGAAAGCGCCTCGTCCTCCGGCCCCAGCAGCAGCCGGCGCGTACTCCAGGCCGGATCGAAGCCGACGCGTGAAACACCAGCATACTCACGCCAGTAGTCGATCACACCGCGGTGCGTGGGGTCGACGTCCTTGCCGTGGAGTTCGTTGAGCGGCTCGTAGTAAGCCGTATATCCCTCAGCGCTGCGGTAGAGGTTCCAGAGCAACGTGCTCCCGCAGCGAAAACGCCCGGTCAAGAAAATCGGACCGTTGAGGCCCGGCTCGACACCCCCGGCGGCCAGCAACGACCTTGCGGTCTCCGACACCTCACCACTCGGACTACGGTGCAACAGCGCGGCCAGCTCCCCACGCAGCCGGACCCACCACCTCACAGCATCGCACCCGCAGCGGCAAGGACCTCTTCCACCGAGATCTTCTCCAGGCAGGCCAAGAAGCTATCCGGGGGATTGGGGCAGCGCATCTTGAAACATGGAGCGCAGTCCACACGATGCATCAAGAGGGTGGTCTGACGCTCCAGGTACGGCCCGGTCCGTTTCGGTTCGCTCGAGCCGAACAGAGTCACCAGCGGCGTTCCCAGCGCATTGGCGATGTGCATTGGACCGGAGTCTCCGCTGACCACCAGAGCCGCTCCACCGAATCGTACCTCTATGCGGCGACCGGGCCAACTGGAGATGGCCGGACAATCCTTTTTGAGGATGAGTGCAATGGTAAAGCTGTGCCCAGCATTATTGCAG
>PVBE012988082.1_pt1 | contig 13897 bp, 9 predicted proteins | sample 1631181 | NCBI WGS metagenome assembly PVBE01 (sample SAMN08397723, study PRJNA350692) | Marine metagenome, whole genome shotgun sequencing project. | isolation source: water | place: Pacific Ocean | collected 2012-04 | reverse complement strand
TCCTTGTCCTTTTTCTTCTTCTTCTTCTTCTTCTTCTTCTTCGGGCTGGGTTTGCGTTCCTCGGTCATGATGTCCTGGGCGATGAACGCGAGCAGGCCGATGATTACGAGGAGATAGACGATGTACAGATAGTCGGTCTCCGTTACGGGGACGTTCTTGACTATGTCGAACCCGTGCTGGAGGAGGATGTCGGACGGCTCCTTACCCATGGTACGGTTGGCCTCGGCTATCGAGGTGACGGTGACGCCGATCCGCATGGCGGCGGGAGAGCCGATAGCAGTGAGCGGAACGCGTGCCTCGAACACGTTGTCGTGGTAGGTTACCTCCGAGTCCAAAGCATCGACACGGGTGAGTGTGGGCTTCTCCTTGAACAGGCTCTTCGAACCGCTCGGGTAGAAGTTCGTGGAATAATCTGGCTTGGTATCCATGTCGATGTCGAAGAGGAACTCGTATAGGTCGCCCGGATTAATCCTGGTCGTGTAGTGGTCCACGCGCAGGTAGACGTAGGTAGTGTCGTTGACCATATAGAGGCTCTTGAGGTCGGTGCTCTCGGGGCTATCGTTCCGTGGATCGACCGCGAGCGGTGGGATGCCGGTCCAGTCATGGCCACCCCATCGCGAGACGGCCCCGGGTGGATAGGAACGCTCGTAGAACGGCATCTCGTCGAGGAGGAACGGGCCTAGGTCGGTGGAGCCCCATTGGCCGACGCCGATGAGCATAGCGCGCGGATTGCCGATGGCAGCGAGCGGGATGCGGACCTGGTACCCCTTATCTACGGTCGCCAGCGCGAGGGTTCCCGGTGGTAACTGGATGAACTCGGGTTCGTGCTTGAACAGATAGAGCGGTCCCATGGTATGGAGGTTCGTGGAGAAGTCGATCACGTCGTCGAAGTCGGTGTCCAGAAGGAACTCGATGACGACATCTTCCGGGGCAGTGATCCCGTCTATGTCGAGCCGGAGGTAGAGGTGCTCGGTGTCATTCGTCACGTAGAGCGCTCGGATGTCGGACGTGCCCAAGGCGTCGCCCTCCGGATCGAGGTCGCCAAGCTGCTCAACACCGGTCCAGTCATGACCGCTCCACTGCTCGATTGATCCGGATGGAAAGAGGTACCACGCGGGAGAAAGCTCGTCGACAACCTCTGTGTCATTGCTGATGAGCGTCCGTGACCAGAGCGAGAGAGCGATGTTCATCCGCGCGGGCTCGTCCAGGAGCACTAGTGGGATGGCTATGTCTATGTTCCGTCCCTGGTGGGAGAGCGTGGCGTTACCGGTCGGGAGACGCTGTAACTGCTCTCCGTACCGGAAAAGGACGAGCCTATCGTTGAGGTAGAAGTTCGTGGAGAAGTCCGGCTGCCAGTCGAGATCGGTATCGAAACGGAACTCCAGCATGTCGTCGTTCTTCATGTTGGCATCGCCCATCTCTGCCCGGATGTGGAGATATGTATCGTCCATCTGGACATAGACGGCCTGGATGTCCGCAAGATCCTCAAGCTGGTCGCCGGCCGAATCGGTGACCAGGGGTTGGACTCCGGTCCAGTCCACCGCGGCCGTCGAGAGCCAGAGTAGCATGAACGTTACGATTATTGCGCGCTTCATAGAGTTCTCACCGTTGGAATGGCGAGACGTCCCTTGTATATAAAAAACTACTCATGGTGGGGGGGCGCCAACGTCTGTCCGACGGGACGCGTGACCATCAAGTTTTTATACCAAGGGGAAGGAATGGACCTTCGTGGTGCTGCGCAATGCGCTCGGCACGGCCATGGCCATGCTCCGCCTCCATCTGCTCGCTCGCACCACGCCTCTCTCTGTTATACTCTCGATCACCAACAGATGCAACTTCAACTGCTCATACTGCCATGTGGGGGCGCGGCCCGCGAAGGAGATGACCACCGAGCAGATTCTGCAACTCGTGGACGAAATGGCCGCAGCGGGTACCCAGCGGATCGGTATCCAGGGAGGGGAACCGCTCCTGCGGAAGGATATCGGCGAGGTCATCGACCACTGCAAGCGGCGGGGACTGTTCGTCACCATGGGCACGAACGGATCGCTGCTCCCCAAGAAGATCGAGGAGGTCCGGAACCTCGATGCACTTGTGCTCTCGTTCGACGGTCCCAATGCACATGACCGGTATCGTCAGGAGGGATCGTACGACCAAGTGATCGAGGCCATCAAGCTCGCTCGCCGATCGGGCATCCGTGTCTGGACCACCACGGTGCTTACCAACTACTCCATCGGCGACATAGACCTCATCCTGGAAACCGCAGAGCAGCATGACTTCTCCACGTATTTCACACCACTCTGTCAGGTGAAGGAGACCACTGGCGATACCAGTGCCCTCTTCGCCTCGAAAGACGACTATGTCGCCACCATTGACCGGTTGATGGACGAGAAGCGCAAGGGGCGCCCCGTCGTCAACTCCTTGTCCTACTTGCGGTTCATGCGGGACTGGCCCGACTTCACCCACACCATGTACCTGAAGGACGCTCCCGTGGAGGCCCGGCGTGTACCGTGCTATGCGGGACGGTTCTTCTGCCATATCAACTGCAACGGCGATGTTTATCCCTGTATCCAGCTGCGGGACGAGGGCAATCCGAAGAACGCTCTAGAGGTCGGATTCCGGGAGGCGTTCGATGCACTGCTCCCGCTCCCGTGTAGCGCCTGCTCGACCTTCTCGTTCATGGAACTGAACCTCATGTTCTCGCTCCATCTGGAGGCGATACTCAACACCCTGCGCCTAGCGGCACATCGATGAACGTTCTCACTCGTCGTCATCGCGGTGCTTGTACTCGTCCACGACATCGATAAGCTTGGAGCGCTCACGCTTGTACGCTGCTTGCTCGGCCGCCTGTCGTGATACGAACCACTCGCCACCGTTCTGGGTGACCTTCAGCGCCTTGCGGCGAATCCAGGGCACTCCGGTGGGGATGGGTGGGTCAGGGAACGTGGAGAGCACGAGGAGCGGACGGCAGTGCAGATGACGCGCTTGCGACGGACGCGTGACCACGACAACGTCCCCGTCCTTGCACGCTGTCGGACGCTCCACGGGGACGAGCCCCTCAAGGGCCATCCTCGCCCGGACCTCCAGACGACGATTTGCGCGTTTCAGCTCGTTGTTCTCCTTTCGCTGGTGTTCGAGACGCGAGGCGAGGTTCTTGATGCGACCGTCGAGGGTGCGCACGGCCTTACTGGCGAACGCCTCCCGCTCGCCACCCTTACGGACACGGTCCAGCTTCCCCAGGAGTCCCATCACCCTGTGCTCCAGTGATTCCACGCGTACCTCGAGATGGTCCTTGTACTCCCGGAGGAGCACGACCTCCCGACGCAGGGCACGCGAGCGGTGGACGTGCGGCTCCGCGGGAGCACCGGCCTCGACCTTGGCCTCCTCATGCACCTCCACGCTCACCTCGCGGATCGCAGCGTCGATGCTGGGCGAGTCACCGCGGAGCACACGGACACGCACCTCTTCGCGCAGGACGTCGTCGAGCTCGGCATCCCGCGCCTTCCTGTCGACCCTGTCTAGGTTCTGTCGCACATCGTCGTAGGCCTTGATAGCGCACGCCAAGGCGTCGCGCCGGTGGGAGTCGGTGACACCGGGGATATCGCGCACGAGCCGTGTCTTCTCTTCAACAGCGAGCACATGGTGTGGTCGGTAGATCGTAGCACCGAAGGTATGGGCGATGCGTTCGACCGCAGAGGGGGTGGGATTCACATCGGTGGCGACCACAGCGGGGCGGCCATGGGAGATAAGAGTGTACACGATGTCGGCACGAGGATACTCCCGGCGGCTCTCCACATGGACAACGTTCCCGTCCAGGTCGAGCATGGCAACACCAGTTGTCGTCCCGGGATCGATACCGACTATGAGACCCTTTATGTAGTCACCCCCGACGCCGCTGTGCACTGAAGGCATAAGAATTTTTCCACCGCGACGCCCCGGACCGGACCTCCCGCAATTGTATCCCAGGTGCCGGAACAGTAACGTTTATATACCGGTTCATCCGCCGAAGATGACCGTGAGCCTGTGTGCCATGGTTGCACCGGCTCAAGAAAGGGGTATGATGACATTGGATCTAGAGGTCACAGAACCTGAAGCGCTGCAAGGGCCGCAGAAGTACGCTGTTATCGTCAACGGGTACGCGGATTCATCTTCGTTCTACAACAACATCTCCTTCGTGCATGACATGCTGCTTGAGAAGGGCTACAAGGAGGAGAACATCATCATCCTCCACGACCACGGGGAGGATCCCGACGTGTATGTCGAGGACCGGCCCGACGGGGATCCGAAGGATAGTGGTTCGGTGCGCGGGGAACGAGTCACTTCCATTCCCGGCTACACCTTCGAGGCCCGATCTGACAAGATCGTGGACGGACCTGCCTACAAGAGCGATGTCTTTGACGCCCTGGACACCATGGCGGAGAAGGCGCGCCCCGAGGACGAGTTCTTCTTCTACTCGACCGATCATGGGGGCACCAAGGGTGGAGAGTCCACCATCTGCCTGCGCAAGGAAGGCGCCGCCGGCTGGTGGGGCATCGACGAGATCACCGTCAGCGAGTTCCAGAAGCACGTCGATAAAATCAAGTCAGAGAAGCAGGTATTGGTGTTCGACCAGTGCCACTCGGGCGGATTCGCCGACGCTCTCGGGAACGGTTACCGGATCGCCATATCCGCGTGCAGTGCCGACGAGTCCTCCTATATAGCTCACCCCATGGACGGATTCCCCGATGCCCTGTTCAGCGCCATGCGCGGCAGGGACTGGGAGGGCAATCCCGTGGAGGCTGACTTCAACGGTGACGGCAAGGTATCCATTGCAGAGGCGTTCCAGTACGCTCTGGAGAACGATCCGTACGCCCCTGGCAACGGCGGCCGCTACGAAGAGCACCCGCAGATCAACACCGAGATCGAAGCGGACAGCGTGTTCCTCGGAGACGACGAGAAGGCCTGAAAGCGCCTCATCCCTCGTGCCAGGGCTCCTTGACGGTCTGGCCGCTCGCGTCCATGAAGGTGCTCTCGGTAGTCTCCTGTGAGCCACGGATCCGCTGGCCGATCATGGCCGCGCTCCCGCATACCATCGCCACACCGACGATCATGAATGGTGTGAGGATGAGGTAGACCCACCACGGGACTTGGGAGAAGGACGCGCCCTTCACTCGCCCGATGTGCGGTGCATCGGGGAGGTACTCCACCGTTACGGGACCGCCCACCTTGAGCGAGTTCAGAACACTATAGTCAGTCGCGTAGGAATCGCCCTCATAGTAATTCCCGTCGACCGTGTAGTTGAATCCTATGACCTCCACGGTCTCCTCGTTGACCTCGGTGTTCGTGTCCTCAATCCCGAGCACGATGCCCTGGACCGTCTCAGCCCTTCCGTTCAGGTCACGGTCCACAAGCACGTCCCGCGGATCGCCCATGAGGACGAAGAACAGCGAGCTCATGAGAATGAACGCAATACCGATGAAGGCCAGTACGCCTGCTGCGGCCGTCCCCTCATTGTCCGCCATCGACCATCCCTGCGGACCCAAGCTTTATCCGTGTTGTGACACCGGTCCCATCGTAACGTATAAGACGTGGGACGCAGCCTATACCTCGCGTCCAGACTCCCTGGCCCTTATCATAGGTGTGCCGCACTTAGGGCATGGTGTCTGGTAGCAGGGACGTCCCCCTGTTTCGGGGACGGTCGCACCACATGAGGGGCACCCGCAGACCAACACAGAGATCGACGCTGATAGCGTGTTCCAAGGCGATGGGGAGAATACCTGAGAGCGCCTCAACCCTCGTGCCAGGGCGCCTTGACAGATTGGCCACTCGCGTCGACGAAGGTACCTTCGGTAGTCTTCTGTGAACCACGGATCGATTGGCCGATACTGGACGCGCTCCAGTACAGCATCAACAGACCTAGCAGAATGAACGGTATGAGGACGAGGAAGGTCCACCACGGGACCTGTGAGGCGGAAGCTCCCTTCACACGCCCGATGTGCGGTGCGTCGGGAAGGTACTCAACAGTCACGGGCCCGCCCACCTTTAGCGCGTTCAGAACGCTATACTCGGACGTATAGGATTGCCCTTCATAGTCTTTCCCGTCGACCGTGTACTTGAACCCTATGACCTCCACGGTCTCCTCGTTGATCTCGTGGTACGTGTCCTCGATCCCGAGCACGATGCCCGGGACTGTCTGTGCCCGTCCACTAAGGTCGCGGTCCACCAGCACGTCCCGCGGATCGCCCATTATGTCGATGAATCCCACGCAAGTGAGCAGGAGGAACACTCCTATGCCGGCCGAGATCAACACAGCCTCTGCATCCTCACCGTCGGCCATCGATCATCACTGCATCCCTTAGTTATATCCGTGTTGTGGCCCCGGTCCCATCGTAACGTATATATAGCGGGGACCTGGCCGGACCGAGCCCGTGGAGGCGTACGACACCGATATCGTCATCGGAGGCGGCGGTCCCGCAGGACTGACTCTCGGCGCTGAGCTCGCTGAGCGTGGGTACGATGTCACAGTGCTCGAGCAGGATTCCGTCGGGGAGACCACAAAGGCATGGAACAGTTCCTACAACGAGCTCGTGAACGCGCTCGGCAACCCGGACCGATCCTACGAGGAGAACGTCGACTGGCTCAACGAGAGCGGCCTGGTGAAGCGACACTATAACAAGGGCGGTCTCATTCGCTCCCGCGATGCTGAGCACGAAATCATACTGAATGATGCGCTCACCGTCTGCGTGAACGAACATGCGTTCCTGGACTACTTCGCTGTTAAGCTGGCCGACAACGGAGCGACGGTCCGTAACGGGTACACCTTCACAGATGTCAGTTCCGATCCGGACGCCGTGCACATCAAGGCACGGGACGCCAAGGGCCAGGAACAAGAGATCAGTGCCCGACTGTTCATTGATGCCACCGGCGGTTCGTCACCTGTCGCGCGGAAGCACAATCCCAGACCCAACTTCTCCTACCCGGTCTACGGCGGTGTCGTCTCGGGTATCGAATTCGATGCTGACCAGGGCATCGTCATCGACTCTACCTGTGACGACGGCGGTGACGGCTACCTCTGGGAACTGTTCCCCGTGGACGAGGACCGTGCAGTGCTCTGGTACTTCAAGACCGCCCGTGACGAACCCTACGATCTGGAGGGTATGCGCACGGAGTTCGGGGAGCGGCGCCACGAGTTCCTCATCGAGAAGGAACCTGGGAGCTTCAGGCTCGAGGAAGAGAAGTTCAGTAACATCCCCATGTACACGGACCTCACCCTCGGCGGGAATGCGGAATTTACGGTCGCACCACTGGACCGAGTGTTCCTGTTCGGGGACGCCGCTGGTACGACGCCACTCACGGGCTGCGGGTTCAACACGATCATCCATAACTACAGGAACGTAGCGCAGGAGCTCGATGAAAGACTTCGAGAGGGGCGGACCTCGGCATACGAGCTGAACACTATCAGGCCGGTGGAGGGGCACCTCAACAACGGGTCCCAGCCCTTCTTCAACATGCTCCTCAGTAACCAACTCCAGTCGAACCTCAGCCGGCTGGTCGACGCGGTCGCGGCCTCCGGGACAGAGGATCATGTGGACCGCATCATCACTACCGAGGCGACCATGGACGACTATCGTTCTCTCTTCTGGGGTGTCGCCAGCAAGGATCCCTCCCTTCTCATCAAGGGTGTCCCCATCACGGAAGCGTACCCACTGGTGCGCAATGCAGCCAGGTTCCACGCAGAGCGGCGCCGGTTGGAGGCCGAGGACCAGGATGCAGCCTAGACCTCGCGACCCGACTCCCGGGCCCTTATCATGAGTGTACCGCACTTAGGGCATGGTGTCTGGTAGCAGGGACGTCCTCTCGTTTCGGGGACGGTCGCACGGCATGAGGGACAAGTGCAATGGCCACCGGGGCCGATCTCGGGCCCTCCCATCCGTCCTCGTCCGTCATCAGATCCAGGCATCTCGCTCACCATATCAATGTGTGGGACTAAGGCTGTCTGGCTAATAAGTGCATCGTTGGATGGTGGGCAGGATGCTCATGTCCTCGCGGGGAGGGTCAACGTATAGGTCTGCCCTCCGGCGATGACAACGTCGATCTGGACGTCCTTTGTCGGATCAACGGCAGGCTCGGCAAGGCTCATCTCCGTGTCGAGGATGCAGTTCTCATTCAGAGGCTTGCAGGCAGGGACCACTCCGTTGACGAGCTCTACTGTTATGACCTGCCCCTCGACACGGTACTTCCCACGGATGAAAGCATCGCACGTGGTGAGCTTGCGGTTGAGCACGTGGAGGAACACGGACGACGATGAGGTGTCCATCCACCGGGCGTTCACCCCCTCATTCCCTCGGTCGCAGAGGAAGTTCGCCTCGAGCAGGTCAACGGACCACTCGTACCGCTTCGTACCGCCATCGCTGCTCATGCATCCTGCAAGTAGGAGGGCGATGACCATCAGGAGCGCGCTCGTCCTGCTCACGGTGAAAGGATGCCAATCATCACATAAATAGGCAATGTCTACACGGGATCCCGGCTCACGTTGAGGGTCTTCCACTGGACGTAGCTCTCCAATCCCCAGCGACCGTGCTCTCGCCCAACACCACTGATCCCCATCCCGCCGAACGGTGCCGCCTCGTCGATCCCGGCATGTGCGTTCACCCAGACGGTACCGGCCCTGATCCGGGCAGCGAACGTCTTGGCGTGCTCGATGTCAGAGTCCCATACCGAGGTACCAAGACCGTGCTCTGTACAGTTCACGTGTGCTAGCACCTCGTCCTCGTCAGAAAAGGTCTGGACCGGGAGCACGGGACCGAACTGCTCTTGAGCAACGAGCGCCCCGTTCTCCTCCAGCCCGGTCACCAGGGTGGGGGCATAGAACAGACCCCGCTCATGGCCCGACACATCAGGGACGATCCCTCCGCACACGACCTCTCCACCCTCGTCCTGTGCCTGCTCCACGAGCGACCTCACGCGCTCCAGCTGTGGCCGGTTGTTGAGCGGGCCCATCTGCGTGGCCGGATCTAGGCCGGGACCCACTACCATGACACGTGCTTCTGCGACCATGCGCTCGAGCACTGCGTCCGCCACGTCCTCGTGGAGATAGAGCCGCTTGACCGCTACGCACACCTGGCCAGCGTTGCGCATGGCCGCCCGCAGCAGCCGGGACGCGACACGCTCCGGTCGTACCGAGCCGAAAACAACGGCTGGATCGTTCCCACCGAGCTCAAGGGAGATGTGCTTGAGTCCACGTCCCGCGACCTCGGCCACGGAACGCCCGGTGGCCACGCTCCCCGTGAGAGAGACCTTATCCACAGCCGGGTGAGCGACCAGGGCCCTGCCCACCTCGTCACCTCCCGACACCACGTTCACGGTCCCGGGTGGGAGGAGCTTGTCGGCCATGGCGGCCACCATCCAGTCGGCAAGCGGTGTCGTCATCGCGGGCTTGATGACCGCGGTGTTCCCGGCGAGCAGGCAGGGGGCGAGCTTCCACGACATGATGGAAACGGGGTAGTTCCAAGGAAGCACCAGGGCGCATACACCCACATGCTCCATATGCGCAGTGACCGTGCCGCGCTCGTCGTCCCGCACGGGCTCCGGTGCAATTGTCAGTCCTGCGTAGTACCGGTAGGTGCGGGCGGCGTTGAGCACCTCGCGCCGGGCCTCCGCCAGCGGCTTGCCCTGCTCCAGAGTGAGGATGCGGGCGAGCTCCTCGCACCGTGATCCGAGGGCATCTGCGAGGATTGTGAGCGCCTTCTGCCGGGAGCGCACAGGGGTTCCGCTCCACCGGTCAAGGGCATCGGCAGCCGCATCGACGGCAGCGTTCACCAGCCCTTCGTCAGCGGCATGGACCGTGCGGACTACATCGCATGTGGCCGGATCCTCGACGGGCAGAGGGATGTCCGAGACGAGGGACTCGCCCCCGACCAGGATGCCCGTGGTCCCGTCGGCCGGTGTCGGCATGGGCTGCCGGGACCCGGTCAAGGTATAAAAAGGCACGGGGCAGGCGATGGAAACATTTAAACACCATACTTGCCTTCACGTTCTCTGGAAGTACCTATCTTCCTCCGGGGATATCCTCATGTACCGTAGAACCGCCCTATTGCTCGTAACAGCATTGTTGTTCAGCCTGCTAGCGCCCGTGATCGCTGAGGAGGCTATACCCCTCCCGATAAAGGCAATACCCGAATATCAGGATGATATCGATTACGGGATGCCGCCGGACGACATCGCAATCGAGCCTGTTGAGGAGGACTACGCTGCGGAGTTCAGCCTCACGGTACGGGCCGACAACACTGGCACGCTCGTGGCCAAGGGACCCATCAAGGACGGCGACGGCTCACGGTTCGAAGGCAAGGCCGACCTGGGAAGCGCCTTCTCAGTGAAGGTCGACGGTTGGGCGCCCGGCGAGGGAGAAGTCGGGATCGTGGACCTCGACTATTCGTCCGATGGCAAGAAGATGCGATACGGGCTGAACGTCTCGGCCGGAGGTGTCCCGGTACCCCTGAACGGTTACCTCGACGCGCGCACGACACGCACGAGCATTGCTGTCAAGGGACGACTGCGCGCCGATCAGGCGCCCGGTGAGATCCCTGATATCGCGGTCACTCTTAAGGCAGAAAAGGGGACGGTTTCGGTGAGCCTGGACACTCCCGATCTTCCCACCGACCAGGTGCAGTTCATGCTGGGTGCCATGAACCAGGAGTTCGCACAGGAGGGTGTCGCCACCCGAGTCGATGATTTTAATGTCGTCGGTACGCATGTTGACGTCACGGTCTCCGAGTGGCAGGACCTCCTCGTCGCAGAGGCCCGGCGAGAGATGTCGTCGGCCCAGGCCGACAAGCTCGCGAGGGCGCTTGCCAACCTCGCCCTCGACCTATCTCTCACGGTCAAGCCCGCGGGTGTCGGGATCGACGTGTCCATCGATCTGGACGCGCGGAACCTGGGCGACCTGGGCGACCTCTTCCTGGAGCTGGCGGAATCGCCGGTCTCCGTCCCCATCCTGCGGGAGGGTGAGAACAGCATCTCGTTCTCTACAAAGGGCCAGATCCTCGATTTACGTGTCCATGGTGAGATGGAACACGTAGAATACGACGTCGGCGCGATCGCGGCCGCCCTCAGGGATTCGTGCATGGACGAGTGCAGGAACGAGGGATCGATCGGTCAGGGATTCGACATGGAACGGCGCATCGTGGAGCGCAGCCCCTCCATCATCGACAAGCTCATCACCGGTACGGGATGCTCGGTCAAGTGCGACATCGTCTCAAACATAGTCACCAGCGCCCTGAACCTGGATCTCTCGAAGCTCGCCATCTCTCTAAAGCCCCAGACCGGGGGCGTTGCGTTCTCCATCGAGTCCAACGGTCACGGGATGGACCAACTGGTGGCCAACGTCACCAAGGCGGCCCGCCTCGATGAGGGCAAGCATGTCCCCATACTTCGCGGAGGCAGTATCTCGGTCACGACCGACCGGGCCGAGGTCGACATCACGCTCGCCGAGACCCTGGAGCAGCGGGGCGACATGTTCACATTTGACGGCGAACTGCCCGGCCACACGACCGTGCTCGCCTTCGAGGACACGGACATCGCGATCTTTGTTAGTGTGGACGCAAAGCCGGAGCCAGATGAGCGGAATGGGAACGTGCTCACCTGGCGGAACAAGGCTGGCCAGTCCTTCTCGGTAACGGCCGAAGTGAAGGTCGATAACTCACGGCTCAAGGCGTCGCTAGAGAAGGCCGAGAGCCACCTAATCGCAGTCGAGAAGCTCCAGCTCTCGGACAAGGAAGAGGAACTGGCCGAGCAGACCAGGAGCATCATCGAGGAGGCCGGTCGTCTCATCGCGGAGGGTGAACCTGCCAAGGCGCTCGCTCTTCTGGAGGAGTCGTCCACGCTACTTGAGCACCTTCCCGAGGTCGAACTGGACGATGGGCCCCCGGCCGGTGCCGTGCTCGTAGTCGGTCTCATCATCATTGCGCTTCTGCTCACGGTCGTTAGAAGGCGCGGTGGCGGTGGTGGCGAGGAGGTCGTGACCGTCCGGTCTACCGCACCTGTACGAACGGCCCCTCCCCCGACGGCCGCACCGAGAGCGCCTCCGACCCAAGCGCCTCCGCCCCCGCAGCAACCTGCCTTCGAGAACAAGGCCACGGAGTACGCCAAGGTCGAGCCTCAGGACGAGTGGGACACGCTCTAGTATCGCATGTGAGGCCGGGGGAAGCGATACCGCGCTTTCCGCAGAGCGAAGGCTATATATTCTAGCCGCTCCTATTAATTCTAGTAATTGGAGGGGAAGGGGCTAGTGAGATCCTTATTGTCAACTCTGGGAACGTGTCTGCTAGTCTTCCTTATCCTGTTCATCCCGCTGAGTATCGCTGACAGCGGTGCCACACGGACGACGGGATCCATCGTGAAGACGATGGACGGTGTCACGGAGGTGTACCATGCCGACTGCGGGAACACGGAGGCCCGACTGCGGGTGCATAAAGGCCAGTCGTGCACCGGTGATTTCACGGTCTCTTTCGTGGACTATGCCGTCGCCTCGAACGGTGACGACGACACCGATCCTTCGACGGGTACGAGCCCTGTCTGGAGGATGGTCTTCAAGCGTTGGCGGTCTTGGGCATGCACGTTCTCGACCTGCTATTCGACGCATAACTGTGATCCGGGCGATGAGCCCGACGCCCAGGTCACCTTCGACCAGGATGTCGTGACGGTCGTCATGACCCCTCAGGTCTTTGGGAAGGACACAACGTATGATCCGCTCCCGGGGCTCATTCATTCCACGACCTTCCGCCTCACGTCCGACTGCCGTCTGGGTATCCAGTCCACGTTCGAGGCAACCGGCACCATGCCTGACCGGAGCATGGGTGTCGAGCTGTCAGCACAGAATCCTTCCAACTGGGGGGACGATGCTCAGGACGGTGCGTACGCCCATATCGATGGTTCGTTCCAGAGCGAGCTGCGGCCTGCCTCATCGAACACGTACGCGGACTACTCCCTCGAGGAAGCGGGGCAGTCCGCAGGCCTCTGCAATGCAGAGTCCACGAGCGGTCTCTGCACACATGTCACGACGACGACCGGGTACTCTTCGAGCTCGACCGGTCATGTAGGTGTCAATATGAAGGAGGCCTGGGACTCGGGAGCAGCTTTCTTGAGAGCGTGCAATGAAGGCGGTTGTTCTTCGAGCTACTCGAGCGGCTGGTTCGTCATCGACGTAATCCCCGACGAGAACAGCGTGTCCTCATCGACACTATCGGACAAGGTGAAGTCGATGCTCGACGCGAACAAGGCGTATCCATCAGGGAGCGCTGTGGAGTTCGGCGAGTCGCCGACGCCCGTGGAAATGCCCTCGCCGTTGCGGCCCTCGACCGGATGCAATCCACTTGACATGTCCTCGGCGCTGGTCTTGCACGAGGACAAGCCCGGTTTCACATGCACATCGTGGAGCAGTTCGGCCACCACTTCAAAGATCACACTCAAGTGCGATGGTCCGGCCGCATCCGTGCAGAGCAACGACGCGTTCATCGTGTTCGACACCAGCGACATCGATAGCTTCCAGCTTAAGGGCACCCTCGCTACGGACCGTATCATGGACCGCGATAACTACGATTTCGTAGCGCTATATTCCAAGAAGATCGAGTACTTCCCGGGCACCTACCCCGACATGTTCCACCTTGATGACACGGTCATCAACAGCCATTTGGTCTATTGGTCTGAATCGGAAGCGTACTGCAACCTCAACAACAACGAAGCATCCAAGCTCTGTGAGCTCGACGTGGACACCTCGGACATCGACAAGCTCACTCTCTTCTTCCACTACGGCGACGCCTGGCCCGACGTGCGGGGCGGCAGCATCTCCAACGTGGAGGTGTGCGTGGACGCGGACGCAGATCCTCCCGCGGAACCGCTGACATCGCCATTCCAAGTCGGGACC
>PVBE012665250.1_pt1 | contig 13897 bp, 11 predicted proteins | sample 1631181 | NCBI WGS metagenome assembly PVBE01 (sample SAMN08397723, study PRJNA350692) | Marine metagenome, whole genome shotgun sequencing project. | isolation source: water | place: Pacific Ocean | collected 2012-04 | reverse complement strand
GGTGGAAAATCATTTTATACTTCACTTGGTCACATCGACGATTTTCATGGACCCGTACTCCCAAAACTTTTGATTAATGCTATTAGCTGGTGTCTTGCTGATTAGTCCTTCCCTCCGACACTCTTTCGTACATTTATTCATCCTTCTCTTACGTCATCAGGTTGTCTCATGCGAATTCTATTTCTATCTTTCGTAGCACTTTTTTGCCTCAAAGGAATTGCGGCGGACCAACCGAACATTCTCATTATCATCACAGATGAACACAATTTCCGCACGCTCGGATGCTATCGTGATCGACTGCCAAAAGAGCAAGCCGAGATGTGGGGACCGGGCACCGTTGTCACAACGCCAAACCTTGATCGACTTGCAAATGAAGGGCTCATGTGCACACGAGCCTATGCAACCGCACCGGTCTGCTCTCCATGTCGTGCTGCAATGATTACGGGGTTATATCCTCAAAATACCGGTGTCCCCACAAACAACCTCAAATTAAGGAGTGATATTCCCACGCTTGCTACCATCCTCCATGACAACGGGTATCAGACAGGATTCATTGGCAAATGGCATCTTGCTGGAAATGGAAAACCTGAATGGGCCCCCGCAATCGATGGTGGGTTTATCAACAAAACATTCATGTTTAATCGCGGTCACTGGAAAAAGTTTTCTTTGGACGGGACGACTGCACAGGTTGCTGCTCGCGACAAGCAAGGCAAACCAAGCTATGGAGTCGATAATGCTGACAAGACATCCTTCTCAACTGATTTTCTTACTGACCGAGCCATTGATTTCATCAACAACAACACAACAAGTCCTTTTTTGGCCGTAGTCAGTTATCCAGATCCTCATGGACCGAATACAGTCAGAACCCCGTACGATAAAATGTTTGATCATTTGCGTTATTTACCTCCTCGTACGTATGGGCAGGACGATGCCCCAAGCCCAAAATGGCTCGGCGAAGGGAAAAATCACGCCGTGTTCCGTGGAGAGCAGATGAGCAAGTATTTTGGAATGGTTAAGTGCCTTGACGACAATGTTGGTAGAATCCTTAAGACGTTGGAGGACGCAAAAAAGCTTGATTCAACGATCGTCTTGATGACGTCGGATCATGGTGACCTCTGCTATGAGCACGACCGAGTGAATAAAGGCAATCCGTACGAAGGATCTGCACGAGTTCCCATGCTCATTCGTTACCCAACACGCCTTACCGCAGGGACCGTAAACACAAATCCTGTTGGTACTGATGATATTACTCCAACTCACCTTGCCTTTGCTGGCATCCAACCACAGATCGGTTTTCAGGGCAGGGATCTCTCAAACGTATTGAACGGCTCGAGCAACACGGAAAACCCCGTGACATTCCTGCGCAATGCTGGAACATCTGCAAACTGGATATGTGCTATCGATGCTCAGTACAAACTCGTTCTTTCATCAAACGACCGACCGTGGTTGTTTGACTCTGAAAACGATCCGGACGAGCTACATAATTTCTACGGTCGTCCCGGCAGTGAAAGCCATACACGGAGACTTGCTCAGGCGTTGAAGGCATACGGCAATGAATGCAATGACCCTTTTGCCAAACACCCAAAAATTGCTGAATCAATCCAACTGTGCATTGATGCCCAATAAATCTATTTTGCAGGCTTAGCTTCGTCATAACTGAAGCATGAAATGAATCACTCCACGGATTCCGTCGAGCCATGAGTGCTGCAATATTGTTCGTATACAGAGCTTATTTTCTTAGCATTCATGTCTCCATGAACCACTACAGCATACTGGAGCCTCAGAGACTGTCCTGAATGAACGTCTACATGACTTTTCTCTCCCTGCCGCATCGCGTGCCTTCCAAAGCAATTTGCTACAAGCAAACCGTAATCACGACAGTGGCACCAACTTTGATAATGGTTTTGAGGAGAACAAAAAAGCGCAATACCAACCCTCTTGTTCTCTACAGTCCCGCTGAAATCGCACCATGAAATGGGTTGACCCCAGAATTTTTTTGCTGTTGTAATACCTGCAGGAACCAACACTTGCCCTCCATGCTTTTCACTCAGCGGCGATACGACTCGAATGCCTAATCCCATTTCTTCCTGATCACCAAATGAGAAGTGGTTCATTCCTGAAAAGATTGAGTCAAACTGAAGCATATAGAAATCCTTGTAGGTCACGATTTCGACACAGAGCTTTTCCATGCAGACTTCTCTGCCTTTTTCATCAACATATCGATTTCTTATCGCAATGCTTCCGGTATTATCTTTGACTGCGGGAGGGCGAACGAATTCCACGTGCTCAATACTTCCCTTATTTCTCCAGAAATCAACGCCACTGATATCACCGAATGCCAACCAAATACCTGGGTGCATGGTCGCATGATCTTGACGGTCATCTGGCCCTGGAGGACAGCTTCGAGTTACCTGAACCCCCTCTATTGTTTTGACATGTGAGAAATAAGGACGTTGAATTTTTGCGGAAGGATCCCTGACGAAGTACTCCGTCACCCGCTGGCCATCAATCAGGACAACGACTGAATCACTCGTCATGTCAAAGGAGACCACACCGTCGTTTGCACAACTATGATCTACGATAAATACCACAAGCACGACTGACAGAATTCTTTTTATCAACCACATACAGGCAACCTCATCGGAAGTGTAGTCTTAGGACATGTTTGCCGGGATTGCCCAATACCCCTTTGATCGGTAGGAACGGCCAAGCATTGTCTTCGCCTCTGGATCATGCGCCATCAACTCTTCAGCATGTGGCCGTATATGGATAGATCGTCCAAGCCGAAGTGAAGCATTTGCAAAATGAACAAGACTACAGCAGTCATGGGCTGTTTCAATGTCAGCTGCAGGACTTCGAGAACCGGCAATAGCTTCCACGAAATCTTCCTGATGGCTACCAGCAAGGCTTGAGAGGTCCGTTTCAGGCAACTCCATTATCGGCTTATTGCTGTCATCCCATGCAGCGATCTTCCCTCGCTTACTCACAAATAACATTCCCTTTGTGCCATAAAACTCAACGCCTGAATCAACATTATGCGGATAACTTTTTGACCAAATCCGCATTTCAAAAATGAGCTGCTTCTTTTGGTCTTTCATCTCACGATCTTTGTTTTCCCATTGAAACACGCAGGTGGCTGAGTCAGGGAACTGCTGGTCATCTTCAAAGAAAAACTTCCCACCCATCGCATTGGCCTGTGACGGGAGCCCATGCACCCCCAACCCCCACCTCGCGATATCTATTTCATGAACACCGTCGTTACCGAGATCACCCGTTCCGAAGTTGTACCACCAGTGCCAGTTGTAGTGAAAGCGATTTGACTGATAGGGAACAAACTCAGCTGGACCAACCCAAGTATCGTAATCAACCCCTGCTGGAGGCGAAGAGGGATTTCCGTGACCAATATTCTTTCGGCGTTGTATATTCCATGCCTTACAAATCAGTGGCTCTCCAATGATATCCGCCTTCAGCAATTGAATTGCATTGACAATAAAAGGATTACTTCTGCTTTGCGTTCCATGCTGTATGACAATGTCATTTCTCCGTGCAGCATCGACCAGAAGTTGACCTTCCGTGAAGTTGTGGCTACACGGTTTTTCAACATATACATGCTTTCCTGCAGCACATGCCAGGATGGCCGCGGGCGCATGCCAGTGGTCCGGAGTTGCTACAACAACAGCATCAACTGATTTATCATCCAAGACACGCCTGAGGTCACCCGTTTTTTTGAGCGCGTTTGTTCTTTTCACTTTTCTTTGAAATTGCTCTGCTCTTTGGCTATCGGGATCACATGCCCACACGACATCTGAAACCTTCGAAAAGCCCTTAAGCAAACTAGTTGCACGGCCTCCACAACCAATAAAACCAACGCGGACACGATGAGAACGAACTGCTGAATGTGCAATGCGCTGGTAGGCAATGGCTGATGCTCCTATTACCGAAGAACTCTTCAACCAGCCTCTTCTGGATAACATGCTTTGCTTTCTAAGATACTTTTTCATGGAAAGCCGTCCTCTACGAATACAAAAAACTATTGATTGTGAACGTTCCAAACGATATGTACAGCCTCAGCATCACAGTCCAATGTTAGTCTAAGAGACACTCCACTGCTGACTACGTGCCTGAGACTCTTTCGCACACATGAAACAAAAGTGATTCTTTTCCACGAATGAGCTTTACGGAATGCATGCCATGAGAACATCGACTACCGTCTCTCATTCGCTCTTGCTTGAATCTCACTGAGAACCTGACGAAAGTTTTCGAGTCTCTCTTCTTGATGCTCACCATGCGCAAGATTTCTTTTTTCATTCGGGTCGTGAACCAGATTATACAACTCTTCACCATCTGGCCATTTCCCATAACGCCAGCGTTGATTTCGCAAGGCATAACCCAACTTTGCACCACGTGAAACAACACTGTACGCATACTGCTTCCTACCCAAACGATCTGGATGACCGAGAAGTGTTCTCAGTGAGGTGCCTTGTAGGTGTGGCGGGGTTTCCAGCCCCATGAGATCTGTGATGGTAGGATACAAATCAATCAGTTCGACCATGGCCTGCGAAACGGCTCCCTCTTTTGTGATGCCTGGTGCTCGAATCATAAGAGGCACTTTTGCACCAATGTCAAAAAGAGTCACTTTTCCCCACAAAAAGTGATCACCAAGATGATAACCATGGTCAGACGTCAGAATAATCAGAGTATCGTCCCAATGGCCAGTCTCTTTTATGGCATCCAAAATGCGTTGGATTTGTGCATCGATGAAAGAAACACACGCGTGATACGCCTGCATGTATTCTTTGCGAAGGTGTTTATTCTCAACGCCTAACTGAAAACCAAATGCCTCATAGCGTTTGGAAAGAGCCGTTGAGGGGAGCGAATTCCATAATGTCGGCCGATCGGTCTGAAACGTAATGGTATCAAGAGGGTATAAACCAAAGTATGCATCTGGCGCAAGAAATGGAACGTGAGGCTTCTGTATACCACAGGCAATAAAAAATGGTTGTTTGCCATATGCTTTCTCCTGAAGCCATTGAATAACTTGTCTGGCGTTTTTTCCATCTTTATGCTGCTCATCAGAGAGGCCACTTGGACCAAATCCAGGCGGCGTTTGCGCATTGAGTTTACGTGAAACCTGTTTTTGAATGACTTTCCAGTTCCGTCGATTTTTTTCGTCTTCAACAGAACCGTACTCTTTTTCAAATTTTTCCCGCGCTTTTTGGACAATTGGCAATTCGTCATTCTCAAATCGAACAAACGCGTTCCAGGCACGATCTCCTGGCTCATGGCGGGGAGAGTGAAATACTTTTCCAACACTTGCAGTCCAAAATCCATTTTCCTTCAAATACTGTGGGAATGTCACTGTTTCCGGCCGGGTCGTCCTCAGGTCATCTGTATTGTTGAGAACACCTGTTGATTCAGGATAGAGTCCACTTAGCAGAGATGCTCGAGAAGGGCCACATACGGGATACTGACAGAACGCTCGATGAAAGGTCATCGCCTCATGAGCCAATGCAGACATTGCTGGCGTCGTTATTGATGGATATCCGCTCGGGCTGACATGCGTGTTAAGATCATCGCACACAATAAAAAGAATATTCTTGAGTTGTGCGGCTGCCTTCTTTTTTTGGCTAACACTACTGGAAGGCAAACGATCCGCTTCTTCAGCTTTTTGGTTGCCAGAGTCCGTGTAGGGCAGGTATTTCTGTGGTGGCACATAATTCCCCTTACCACCTTTCCAATAAAAGGTTTCACCATCAACAACAAGGTCCTTTCTCGCATTGTAGGAGGGTTCTGGAGGAGCAAATGATGTTGGCGCAGATTTCCTCAGACGTCCCTTAATTGCAGCAAAATCAGGATTTGAGGCGAGATTATCCCACTCATTTGGATCTTGTTGTACGTCATACAACTCTTCATCACTGTCACCGTACGAAATATACCGCCAGTCACAATTGACAACGGCATACTCCCCAGGATTCATGTGCGGCAGAAAAATATTCCTGTCCTTTGCTTCTTCTGGATGTGCAAGTGTTTTGGCGATCGATGTTCCTTCCAAACGTTGATGTGGTAACGGAAGTTTGCACATTTCCACCAACGTGGGATACATATCAATCAAACTGACTGACACGTCAGAAACTTTTCCCTGAGCAATGCGAGGCCCCGCCCAGATGAACGGAACATTTGACGTACGTTCCCAAAGAGTGTGCTTCCCCCAATCACCTTTCTCACCATGATGATAGCCGTGGTCACTCCAAAGAACGACTATCGTATTATCCGCATATGGGCTTGCATCCAATGCATCAAGCACTCTGCCCATCATGGCATCGGCATAGCTTATACATGCCAGATACCCATGAATGGCATCATCCACTGCCTCCAACTGCTCAAGCCTCTGATGAATGCGAGAACGTGCAGTCTTGATCTTTTTGATCTTTGGAGGCAAGTCTTCTAGATCATCTTTTTTATACGGTGGAAGTGGGATGTTCTTTGGATCATAAAGATCAAAATACTTTTGAGGACAATAATTTGGAAAGTGAGGAGCATATAGCCCGACACCTAGGAAAAATGGACTGTCATGTTGTTGCTTCAGTTTTTCAACAGCCCAGTTGACCCGCATGGTATCTGCCATCGTGTCTTCGTCTTCATTCGGAATAGGAGCCCATTCCAAAAACAAACCTCCTGTGATCTCCTGATTTTTGTTGTAAATGCTATTTGGAAATGGCTTCGGAAATGGTGTTTCTTGACTCCACGACTCTAGACCCCAACCATTAATTTTTTGGGCATGATTTCGAAGAAAGAATTCACTCCAACCTCGCTGGTCAATAGCACCCGCTGGGTGATGAAATAACTTGCCAGCACCAAATGTCTGGTAGCCAGCCTTGGCAAAGCTACATTGGAGAGACTCTATCTCGGGACTCGTGTGAAAATAATGTGCTGTTCGATAGCAACCCGTTGTTGATGCAAATTGACCTGAAAAAATTGCAGCTCGACTTGGAGCACAAAACACGCCAGCCGTATGCGCATTGGAGAAAAGTACTCCTCGCTTCGCCAGCCGGTCGAAGTTTGGAGTGTGCGCATGAGGCGTTGTACCAAGACAGCCAATCCAGTCATTCATGTCATCAACTGCAAGGAATAAAACATTTGGCCTGTCTGCCGAAGTCGTTGTTGCATTGGCAAGGAAGACAACCATCATCACAACAAAAACTGTTTTCTTTCGCACGTACTCGTTCATTTCTTGCATCGGTATCACAACTCACCCTCGAATAGCCTTTAGAGAATACGACTGATCAAAAAGCAATGAAAAACGGCCGTTCATACAGGAAAGACAACATGTTTTTCATGTCACCTCACTCATAATAACTCGCAGAAACATCACAACCGTTTAACGAACGTTTAACGGAATTAGTATAGCCATGTTTTTTTATGTACATTTAAGGAAGTCTGGAAACAACTTTTTCAACTCTTTTTGTCGAGGCGGAACATGTTACGACACCCCAAGCAAAGACATGCATTTACACTTGTTGAACTTCTGGTCGTGATTGCCATTATCGGCGTACTCATTGGCCTGCTTTTACCCGCTGTTCAATCTGCACGATCAGCGGCCCGCCGGATGGCCTGTACAAACAACCTCAAACAGGTTGGGCTTGCAGCACACAATCTTCTCGACACAAATCAAGTTCTCCCACCTTTATGCGTGAATGATGCCCCAACTGGAAACCATAAAACATCTCCAATTCAAGTTGCCGGACCCTACAAAGGGTTTATTGGGGCGACAGCATTCTACTTTCTTCTTCCTTTCCTGGAGGAATCAACCCTGTACGAACAGTCAGATAAAAGTGTTGTCACCGTTATTGACGGAAGCCCGGTCTATGCTCACTCAATTGCCGGATATCTGTGCCCAAGCCGCCCAAACCCAGAGGTATTCAGCGCCACAACCAATGGAGGTGCGAACAAATGGGCCATTGGAAACTATGCTGCAAACTTCTTTGTTTTCGGTGATCGTGCCAACCTTTCCACCGAAGGCAACACACGCATTCCCATGATGACCGATGGCCTTTCGAAAACAGTAATGTTTAGTGAGCGATATGGGACCTGCGGAAAAAGTGGAGACCCCAATCACTCTAGTACTCTTGGCAACTTGTGGGCTGATTCGAATGTTCGATGGCGGCCTCATTTCTGCATGAATGGCCAACAGCCCGAAGCCACCACCCTCGCTTCAGGTTGCAACATGTTTCAAGTAATGCCGGACTGGATTCGTGATTGTGACAATACCAGTGCGCAATCACCTCACAGTGGAGGAATTCTGGCCACAATCGCTGATGGAAGTGTCAGCTTTTTATCTGACACCATAGATGTGGATGCATGGAAATACCTGTGTGATCCTACTGATGGAAATGTCATCTCAGACCTGTAGCCTCGATTGACCGTCTGCCGCCATCATGCCGATAGTTTTTTAACTACATGCGTTGAAAAACAGAGAGCGTTACACACTTTGTTGAAGACAATTTCAAGAATCCTCTCATCGACGTGAAGGGCAGCCAAAGCCGAAAGGCTTAACGGCTAAGACCATACCACCATCGTGACATACTCGTCGTGGGCTGGAGGCAAGGCCCACCCAGTCATTGGGGGAGCGTCGACTGGGGGTCATTCCCCTCAGCACAAGGCCCAAAAAGGAAACGTGTTTGTGACGTGATGGGCATCCTGCAACCTGATAAATGCAATCTTGAGGATGAGAGAGCAAAAAATGCATTAACACCTTGCAGGACATGGTGCTCGATACCTCCAAAGACATCACACCTATTTATTTCTAAAGCATTTCTTGATTCGAACCATCTTTATGCAAATACGTACAGGAGAGTGGCATTGATGACTCGCTAAGACAATCGGCAACAGCGAGATGCATTATTGCGGTTTACTCAGAGGATACTGAATGACACTGACGAACAGGTAACTCGAACCAAGCAGCGATCACTGCGTTTATCATTGGGCAGTGATCACTGTCACACTGGCGGCAGCCTTTGGGCCCTCTGCAATACCTGCAGCTGGACACTACCGCCTGAAGGGAATGCCTCGAGGGGCCAGTGACGATGTGGCCTTCGTCAATGACTCTCAGCAGAGTAAACCAAAGCCCCGCCATCTTCTCGGGTGGCGGGGCTTTTGACTTGTAAAAATGCATTTTTTCTCGAAACTTTTTCCAGAAGTGGTATTCAATTCAATCTGTACTGACACCAACTCCTGTACAAAAAAGATATACGATCCACTCGATCATTCGACTGGCCTATACTACGCAATCAATGCACCCACGTTTGGCTTTCTTCAAATCAAAAGGACCAAGATATGATTGAAATGATCAACGACATGCCAGCACACACGATTGGCATGAAATTAACCGGTAAACTTCATGATGAAGACTATAAAACATTTGTTCCAATGGTTGATGCAGCCATTGCTGAGCATGGAAAAACAAGAATCCTTGCTTGGTTTCATGAGTTCCATGGCTGGGATGCGAAAGCGCTCTGGGATGACATCGCGTTTGCTACAACACACTGCACAACAATTGATCGTATTGCCCTCATTGGTGAAACAACGTGGCAAAAGTGGATGGGTACGATCTGCAAGCCATTCACCATGGCTACTATCCGAACCTTTAGCTCATCCGAAGTCGATCAAGCAAAAGCCTGGCTAGCTGAAGACTGATCTATCCCGCAGCTCACACGAATCAGAACAACAGGATTTTCTACGTTTGGTCTTCCGAAGCTTTCGGTGGTTCAAAACGTGGTGAAGCAACATGGGACGACTCCACTCGATCGCTTAAATCACTGCCGGCAATTCTTCGAGCCGAGGTCTTTGAGTCACTTGCTCTGCCATCAATGTGAGACGCAACATCAAGATCCTGAGAGATAGACGCCCACTGCTTCTTAAATTCTGCAAGCGTACCACCAACTGACCGGCCGACCTCTGGTAATCGCTTGCCGTAGAGCATCACTGCAATAGCACCAATCAAACACAATTCCAACGGTCCAAGTCCAAACATATTCTCAGAAAATCGAAAGGGAAATGATGCGGGAAGTAACGCCAATAAATTTAAGTGTTGGGGTGCTCACTCAACGCCAACCACTAGCCATTGCCAGCAGCATGATCCGCATCGTGACTCGATGATGAGTTGTTATCGTCTTCGATGCCTTGTACGCCTCGCTTGAATTCGACAATCCCCTGACCGAGTGAACGCATAACTTTTGGTAGACGCGATCCAAAGAGGAGGAGAACAACACCACCCACAACAAGCAATTCCATAGTGCCAAGACCCATGAAAGCAATCAGTTGGGTACAGCTAAATTGCACGAGACAATCTCCTATTCGGGGAACACGGATCTGAATATTTCTACTACAAGTCTACATCCACCGAAAACAGGGTCAAACTGACGTTATAAGTGGCTCAAACCGTCTAGTGTGTCTCACCTGCCAGTGAAGTCGCAATATGAAGAGGAATATGACGATAGTAGACCTCCAATGTGAGCGCTGCCATGGCGGTAGCGTACACCCGTCCACCGTGACCTCCCCACACTGGATCTGGATCCCAACTTCCCTTCAGAGAGCCTGCTTCGGTGTGCTGCAACGGAAGCATGGCAGACTGGATTTTCTGATTCCACCGAGACCACTGAGGACCTCCGACATGAAACGAGGCAAGCGTTGCATAGTACCATGCATAGACATTTGGCCTCAGGTGATTTGGAGGGGATGCCTCAAGGAGGGTCATTGCTTCATGAACAGATGGATGTTCTGGATGAAGCCCGAGTTTCAGCCTGCAGAAGAGTGCTTCTGCAGTCATCGGCATGGTCGGCCGTTCACCAGGCCGATAGCTTGCCAAGCCACCAGATCGTCCTGATGAGACACTCTTCAGAAATCGCCTCGCCCGCTCTCGAGCTTTTTCAATAGCCCTATCCGTATGATCATCAAGCCCAACGAGTGCCGCCGATTCTAATAGCATAACTTGCCAGCCAAGTTGGCTCGTATCCCCTTGATCGCCAATGGAATATCGCCAACCGCCCGTCACTGGATGCTGAGTTGAAAGCGTGTAAGACAACGCACGCTTCAATGGCTCATGGAGTGACGTGTCTCCCGTCATCGCCGCACACTCTGCAAGGGCAATGCCTGCCATTCCATGACAATACAACTGCGCAAAGAATTCTGCATCACCTGCAAGAGAACCATTTTGACGCTGGCGACTGACAAGAAACTGAATCCCTCTTGCAACATGCTTCTTATATTGACCTGTCGTGTGCGTTGTTCCAGCTCCCAAAAACGCCAGAAGAGCAAGACCTGAAACGCCATGATCACTCCCAATACCCGTCGCATGATTTCTTCCTGTTCCTGCATGCGGACGTCCCCTACCTCCACCAAACCGAAGGGGGTCCCAGTGACCATCTTCAGCTTGGTGCATAGCCAACCACTGAAGTGCTAGACGGACTGCTTTTTCTGTCTCCTCAGACCCTCCGCGTTCTGCTGCTGCTCGAGCTCTTCTGTCATCACTACGATCGACAAACTGACTGGGAGCTTCATGTTTGAGAAGAAACTCTGAATTATTTACCACGTCCTTTTCATCAGAACTGGCAAGCAGAGGCACGACATCATCAGGACCCTCTCCATCCAGTAATAACTTCACGTGATCCGATTGTTCCAGCGGTATTACTGAGTGTGCAATCTCGCCCACACTCTCATGAATCGATTCAACCTGTTCCAAACCATCGTCAGCAGATTCCTGTGGTGACCTAGCAGCGACTTCTTCATCACCACCAGTGTCATCCACGTCAACCTCAAGGAGCATGACCATAGTCATTTGTCCTTTTTCATCATGCCCCCATGAAGCGGGCATGATGCCTGCCAGTAACCCACAGACCACGGCTAGAAACAGATGCACGCCGATCGACAAAACCACACACTTCCCAAGAGTATGTGACTGCAACCATCGTGTTCGAACAACAACCACCATGACGGTCGTCATTAATACGGCACCAAATGCTGTGATTGCCCAAATTGAATACACCTTGTTTTCTCATCTTAATCAGGGTTATTTGTTCCAGCGCTGCGGACTGAAATGGCAACATGACGAACCCCTGCTTGACGGCATGCCTCATACACTTCGGTCATACGTCCGTGAGATACATTTCGCTCGCCACGAATCATAACGACCGTATCAGATGTGTCAGAACATCGCTCAGCTAATCGCTCACCGAGAGCGTCAATGTTTAGGTTTTCTGCTCCTAGTCGAAGCTGACCAGATGACTGAACTTCAACAATCTCTGGCTGCGTTACTGCAACAGCGGTTGCATGATCTGCAGACGGTAAGTCGAGATTAAATGCTCTCTCATCGGCGGAAAACTTCGTTGCACACATAAAAAAAATAGTGAGCACAAGAATCACATCGATCATAGGAGTCAGATTTGGTGAAAGCGATTCCTCATCGGTGCCGGATATCAATGGCATAGCAGACCCCCTTTAGCTCAGGCAGCAACCCGACGATGCCCATCACCCACAGACTCCAAGGCGATTTCATTGATTACTTGCTGGCAAGATTCATCGAGTCGCATTGCCAAACGATCCACCCGACTGGTGAAAAATGAATACAACACCATTGCCGGTATCGCAACAAGCAGGCCCATCGCAGTTGTGATCAGAGCCTCTCCAAATCCACCGGCGAGCATATCAGGGCGTCCCATCGCACCTGCTGCTACGACATCATTAAAGGAACGAATAAGCCCAAATACTGTTCCAAGTAACCCCAAGAGTGGGGCAATGGTCGCCACACCATTGAATACTCGACGATATCGTCTCAGTTGAACCACTTCTCGTTCACAAGCATCAATGGCTGACTGCTCGATCTCCACCGCTGGACGCCCCCAACGCCGGACTGCAGCAGCAAAGACTCTCGCCACGGGACTACCACTCGCCTCACAGGCATCGATTGCTTTTTGTCGGGAGAATTCTCCAGACTGGAGTTGCTCAACAAAACGATCAACAAACATCCGTGGAACAACTCGATTTGTTCGGAGGCTCACGGTTCGTTCAATGCCAAAGACCACCAGGGCAAATGAACACCCAATGAGTGGGACCATCAGGAAACCTCCTCCAAAAATGGTTGAAAGAAGGCTTCCTTTTCCAATACTCCGAGCAGCAGGCGTATTGACTCCTGTCACCACAGATGATGGCTCACGAGAAGCAGTCGTATCAGCCGCTGCCATACGAAGGTCAGTTCGTCGCTCTTGCGTGGACGAGCCATCAGTTGACGAAATAGCAGAACCTGCCCATGCTCGAGTCTGTTGTGCTCCTGCTGAATCCTGCAAGCACACAGTAAGCGCAATCGCAGCAAGTGCGACAAGCGGTACTGGGAAGAGCGCTATCCATCGCTCCATAATCGGAATCCATTCCTTTGTGAAAGCATATCGTTGTGACCATTAGACTCGATCACTCGCCCCCTGATCTGCCTTCTAGATATCTATATCTAAGATCGAACAAAGAAATGGATCTAGGCAAGTTTTCTGATCAAGCCGTCCGCTACCCTTACAACCGACATATTCCGCAGGCGAGGGCAACTTGCTTCACTCTCGACAACAGGTTATGCACAACAACACGTTGCAGAGAGAAACACAGCAAACGAGGTTCTACCAAAGATCAATCTAGAACTGAGCATCTGCACCCGTATCAAGATCTCCCACCATGTGAAGATGGTCGTGATCGATGTAGACAACTTCCTGAGTATCTTCATCTACCACTGTATACGGCACAGGCCAGCCAATTCGCTTGATTTCTTGAAAGTAGACCGTGCACTTATAGTGAGCATGATGCAGTTGAGCTGGCCCAACGAGTGGATAATGCCGTGGGGGATCAACGTAGTCAGAAATCT
>PVBE010536574.1_pt1 | contig 13897 bp, 7 predicted proteins | sample 1631181 | NCBI WGS metagenome assembly PVBE01 (sample SAMN08397723, study PRJNA350692) | Marine metagenome, whole genome shotgun sequencing project. | isolation source: water | place: Pacific Ocean | collected 2012-04 | reverse complement strand
TGACTTGATTGAGTACAAAGCACGTTGCAAACTGTTACGCATCTGAGCGCCATACAGCTCTTTCACTTGATCTCTCGTATATCTCTGACCCGCTCTCCCAACTGAACGAGCAAGACGTTTCGCTCGAGTTTCAGCGTTGACTAGGTGGTCACCCCATTTGCGTCCAATTAAACCAAGTGAGTCGTGGTACTTGGCTTTGTCGACAATGTCTTTCACTTCTACCAAAGCGCCTTGCAGATCTCGAGGGCTCATAAACTCGACACCGTGAACGAGTTTGTATCCCGCTGCGTCAAGTTTTTGAGCTAGTTCCACCGGAATTGTTTCCGGGTCAACTTCAGATGCCGTGTAAGCGATCTGTCGACTCAAAGCATTTTTCTTAGCCGAAAGACCACCCTCTAAATCTGAACGAATCCCATGAACCTTGGACCAGCGATCTGACTTTTCAATATCATCCAGTCGCCTAGTGACGTGATCAGTTACACCTTCAACATCGATACCGTGTTTCTTGCTGTACACACGAAGCCGATTGATTCGTCGTACGTCGTCTACGTTGGTGATATCAGCTTCTTTCAAAACTTTCTTCAAACGGCTTGCTTGAATGTCACCGAAGTTCTCTGTTGTGATACCAAACTGGGTTTCCACATCAACCAAAACTTTTCGCCATTTTGCGGCCAGAGCTGGGTTTCTAGTGAGGCGACCTGTAGCGTCCCGAACCGCTTCTAAGTGCTCGATAGCTTTTAGTTCTACAACTTTGTCTTTCTTTGAGATGGTGCTCTTTCGTGCAACAGTGTATTTTCCACCGGGATCAAACGCTTCCCCAAAAAGGTTGAAGGTTCCCTCACCGTGATAGGCGAGAAACTCTTCGCTGTTTAGTACGTCTCGAATGTCGATATGGAGTGGATGGTCTGGTTCAGTGAAAGGACCCCATGCTGAAGGTTCTTGTTTCATGAGGTCGTCTGATGTTCCAACCATGCGGCCTGTTTCGGGGTTGACACCTCGCAACGACTTTGCACCGGTCAGCTTTCCTGCGTCCCAAGCTTCGTCTATCAAGTCCGATGCTTCAGTGAACCCATACCAGTCGCCCATGTTGTCACGTTTTTCGGTAACCGAAAGCTCCAACATTCCCGGAGACAGGTGAGTGTCCAACAGACGTTGAATTACTTTGACTCGTGTCACGTTGTGTTGTTCGATCATTTGACCGAACACTTCCAAAGCTTGGGGGTTGCCTGCGATGTCTTCCATGTATTTGCCAAACAATTCGGTCGCTTCGGCAACGGTCTTAGCTTTTGCCAGAGCCAAAATGCGAAGAGCGCCCGGAACATCATCGGGGTCGACATATCTGACCTGAGCGATAAGGTTGTTGCGTGCCGTATGGAAGTTTTGGGTGAATTGCAGAGGGCCGTCAACGAACGCATCACCGATGTTCTCCATTAACCCAATGTGCTTGGCAGCGTCAGCCTCAATAGCCGCTGACACTCCTATCCAAGTCATCCAACCACCAAGCTGTTCTACGACATGGTCAGGAGGTGCTTCACCTACAGCTCCATCCCACCCCATGAACCTTCTCGCTAGGGCACCGGTAGCACCGTATGATCGGACTTCGTCATCCCATTCTTTAGCGACTTTAGCTCTACTCTCAAGAATCTGCTCAGGGGTCTTACCGACTTCGTTAGCTTCATCTGCTGTTCTCAGGATGTGGTTTCTGACACCGCCAGTGAACTCTTCGGTGTAGAACGCATCTTGACCCACTTTACGGAAGTTGGCTAAGTAACCGAATGGGTTGCGGAGCACACCCGGCTGAATGATTAGCGTCGGAGTGAACATTGCTTCAAACATGATCGAAGCAGGAAGACTCATCTTTGTTGGTTCACCATACCCACGCATGAACTGTGTAACGGATTGCACTCCCGGAAGATCTGACAGTGAACGATCTGGATTAATCCCAAGCTTGTCTTCAACTCGAGAAGCGAATCCGAGTTGCATGCCCTTCTGGACACCTTTCTTGGTGATCATTACTTCTGGGACTTTCCTCCAAGCTTCCATTTGTTTACCAACAGCCATACGTGTAGCACCAACCGTTTTACCTGATGCTTCTAGAACGCTGGCGTTGGGGAGGATTCGTGAGCCGATTATGCCGCCTTGTTGCATGCGGGCAACATCGGCTCCGACATCGGCTGTTTCCATAGCTAACCTGCCGAGGCGGGGACTTACGTTCGATATAGGTGCGAAGTACTTTGCCCCATGAGCGGCCTGTAAAGCTTTCGCTCCGGCAAGACCGCCTTTGGCGGCTCGAGCGAACAGAGCGACTTGACCAACACCAGATGCCAGCAACGCAATGTTGACTGCTGGCATTAACACATCGTCAACTGGGCCAAGAGCCGACCAGAGATTCTTGAATCCATCTATCGGGTTCTTCGAAGTAAGAGCAGCTTTTAAGTCCCCAAGTGGGTTCCAGTTCTCAAACTCCGTAGCGATCTGGTCTTCATCCCAAAACAAACCGAGTTCGGTGGCTGCCTCCAACAAACCAGTAGGCGATAACCAATTGTCGAACGTTTCCATTACCTGACCTATGGAAGATCCGGGACCGGGAACGTTGCCCTGTTTGGCTCGAGTAAAATCGTCTTGCCGCATTTTGTGGTAGACGCTGTTCAGGCCGGGGTTCCAAGTGGAATCCAATGCCGTCTTCGGATCCAGATAGCCGTGACGAATCGCACGTTCCTTAAACGAGATGACTCCGCTGGATGAAACGTCAGTTGGTAACGGAACGTTCCCTATACCGCTAGCGACACGTCGAACTTGTTGACCGAGAGAATAAGTTCGAGTCGTAGGAGCGGGAGCTGGGGGGTTCGTGGCATCAGAGACATCGCTATCCAATCCGGTTAACAGATCCTGCATACCAAGAGAATCCAGCCCTGAAAACGCAGCAAGGTCCAAACTCACTCCGTCTGGCAGTTTCGGTAAGTTCCAAGCGTTTTCTACGGCTCTGATCGCTCTCAGGTTTTCATCGATGTTTCCCAGTAGACCTTTCATGCTTTCACCTTAAATTCTGGTATCCCAAGCACACGGCTGCCCCGTTTACTGCCACCTCTCCAGCCAGTGCGTTGCATGAACTGAACCATCTCATCTTGCAGCGTGGGATCCATGCGACGAGTTCCTCTAATATCGGGCACTTCAACTTCAGAACGAAACCCGCCAGCTTTGAAAGTTTCTGCACTACCTCGTTTCGTGACTCTCCACACAACGACTCTGTTCGGATCAACTCCCGGCACGGTTGTTTGCCCTATGGCCATCTGAACTTTGTCTGATCCTTCTAACGGCAAGTAGACAGCGATCTCGCTTACCCGTTCACCGTTTATGGTCACGTCAAACGGATGGGTCGGAGGAGACATACCACTTCGAGCCCAGTCATCTATCACCTGAGGGTTGACCACCTCTGCTACCCCATCCCAGTGCAAACGACCGTGGACATCGATGTAGGTGTGGCTGCCACCATCGGGACCGTAACGTCCAGTTTTCGAATCTTTGAAGTACTCGTACAACCCATCTTTCTCTACCCAGACTCGAGCGGTGTTAGCGGCATTCGGGTCACCTTGCGTGCTCATGTGAGACACGGCATGGACGTTGTCTCTATACACATGCTCGAACACCTCAGTCATACCGGGCGGTACTCGTTCACCGTTGCCATACATCACGAAATCCAGAATTTGTTCGTTGTAGACATGGTCGATCATTCGACCCTGATCTGACCCTGTTAGCAGACCGGGATGTGTTGCGAGCGTTTGGTTCGACCACAGTTCTTTAGACAACACGACCGCTTTTTGGTCTATGAAATCTCCCTCGTATGAGAGACCTTGTCTCACGGCTTTACGTGCTTTAGCTCGATTCGCCTTCGAATAGTTCAACCAAGAGTTCTGCCCCATCGTTTCAGAATGCATTGCTCCTCGAGCACCCTCGGAGAACATTTGAGAATGCAGAAGATAGGCCGCTTCTTCACCATGCCGAGTGAAGCTGTTACCCATTACGGTGTGGCCAAAGAAATCGTGAACAGCTCGAAACATGTCGTTCTGTTCGTTTGTCATGTAAGGGTGACCACCAGTGGACTCAGTGGATAAAACCTTGAGTCTGTTGTTGTCACGAATATCGGCAGCTAGTTCTCGTGGAGACGAATACGGATTCGTCGGAACCACCTCAACTTCGATACCCATAGTTCTTGTCATGTACTGATATTGGGCTTGGACTTCTGAGACCATCTGGTCGTATGTAGCCACATCAGCGTCAGTCATCGTTGTCGGCGCAGCCTCGTATGCGTCTGCTGTTCTGCGGCCCACTACAGGGTCTGCTTGAGTTCGATCCAAAGGCGAGCGAACACCTTCTGTTTCGGTAGCTAAACCTCTGTACTGGAGTTCTTTCTTCACTCCACGAACAGGACCAAGTTCGAGAGCGTCAGCCCAAGTGTCCATGTATCCCTGTCGAGCCCTAGCAGCAACAGGGGTATGGCCTGCTTCACGATGCGGGTTAGGAGAATGCATAAAGTTGCGTGCTCGACGCATCATCTCCGGGTCATCAAAAACGAAGACAGCACCAGAACGAATTTCTTTGTCCGACTGGGTGCCCATATCGGCTACGTTTAATCCGGCTTCTTCTACGTCTGCCTTACTCCAATACTGTCCACCATCTTCATCGATCCAAACAGTAGATCGACCTTCGAACTGGGGTTCGGGACGAAACTCGTGTGTGATTCCTTCTTCTGTTAATCGAGCTGACATTTGACGGTGAGCGTCTCGGCCTTTGATTCCGTGGTTTGTCAGCCTTGGGGCTGACACAGAAATTGCCATCTCCCCATTAAGGCCCGGTTGGCTATGTTTGTCTTTATTTGCCAACTTAATTCGACTACCAGTGAAACCGATGCCCTTGCCACTGGTTACCGTGTCGTTAGATAACACATTTTCGTAGAACTGTCTTGCGTCTCCTACAATCATTGCTTGACGGGGGCGAATGTCTTGACCGTGGGGGGAATATCCGAAACTGCCGTAGCCGCCAGTCATTTGAGCGCCGGGAGGAACCTGAGTTTGTAACCCGTCCAAACCGTAGGACAAGCCTATTTGACGAACGTTTGGTCCCAGACCTGAAGACATTTTCTTCTTACCGGACTTCACTCGACCGGTCAGGTCCTTAGCGAACCTCCACGTCGGGTTCGATACTTCCGAGAGAGTGCGATGAGTGAACGCTGGTGGAAGCGGGGTTGTCGCTGCATCTAAAATCCTTCGCCGGAAAACGTGTGCTGGGCCTTGGCCATGAATCCAATTCTGGGGAGCCGGAATGTTCTTAAATGTTTCCGGGTCATAGGTTTTGTAGCCTTTAGTGACACCCTTCCACTCTCTCCACTCAACCCACGTCAAAGCTTGCAACTCCGATGGGGTCAGTTTCCGGGTAGAGCCGTTAGGGAAAGCTACTTCACCAATCTGTTCGGAAGCTATTTCGTACGCTCTTTGAACAGTACGGTACATGTTGTTTGCCATGCGAGTATCGGGGGTCAGAGAGGCACCCGTTGCGATAGCGAACGCATGACGGTCGGCAACAAGTGGCACCGCATCAAGTTCCCCGAAAATATATTTGGCGTTGTAATCATCTATCTGGCCGGTCATCATTCCGTAGACCAAAGACTGGTGTCTGTCCAGATCGCTCGCAGAGGATTGCAAGATGGCTTCCACGAAGTTTGGTTGCTTGAGGGTACTTGGGCCTTTCATCTTCAGAGTAAAGAACTGGTCTACTTCGGTGTCGCTCTTTTTCAACAGATTGACAACGTTCTTTGCTTCTTCTCCGGTCGACTTGATACCCACCACATTGTTCATGTGGTTCTTCAACTGTGTGGCAGACGCATTTGGGTGTTCACTCATGTACCGGGCAGCAGCAACAGCTTTCTCTATGTTCTGTTCCCACAGCTCCCCAGCAGACATCAAAGAAGCTACGCCGACCAGTTTCCGGTGGTTTATTCCAATATGGGTGGCAGCCGTAGCAAGATCATCATTAGCTATCCGATACCACTCCAATGCACGGTCCATTGACCGTTGGGATTCAGGAATTATTCCTTGAAATGGAGCAGGAGCTTTACGGATCGCTGGGTTCGAGCCACTGCCTATGTCTTGAGGACGAAGAACGTCTGGGACGTTTTTCTTAAACTTTTTGAGCCCCGGCACAGCGGGGCCATCCAGCGCATCGTTCCGAACTATTTTTACTGGGACAGCTTCAAGGCCCCTCATGTCAGCAGCAGCTAGGCGTTTATGTCCGTCAGTGAGAACAGCCGCACCAGTTCTAGGGTTGTACTCCAACACCAGCGCTTCTTTAATTCCGTTTCCACGAATATCGTCAGACAACTCCCGAACGTCTTCCGTCACTTCAGCCCCGAAACGTTTCATTGACGAAACGGGAACTACTTGAACCAATTCATCTTTTAACGCCGGATGCGTAGCCGCAGGTCTCAGCACCGAAGATTCCAACTCTTTTAGTCTCCCTACGACTCGCTCATGAAAAAAGTCTGTGACGTTATTCACCAGCATTGGCATTAGTTGGATAGGGTTCACCATTGCCATCGTGCTGATACGTCGAACCATCTCTGCTTCGTCGATTGTTCCAGCGGTTCGGGCATCAAGTTCAGCAATGTTGAGATAGACCCGATCAGTAGAAGGATCTTTGCCGAGGTACACCGCAGCGATACCCATTCGAGGGTCTTGTAACGCTAGCTCCGGGTGACCGTTACCCATAGTTATCTTCGCAAACTGAACCATTGCGCCACGAAGTTCCGCTAACTCGACATCAGTCAGCTCTTTACCGGCCATCAATTTCTTGAAGTGTTTGTCGACTGCTGGGACCCCGTTACCAAGACGCAGCTTTGGCTGATGGGTCCAACCCCTCTTCGGGGTTACCAGATGATCAAACTTAGAGATCTCCAACGATGCGGCAGTAACACGGACCTGTGCGGGAGACATGCCCATTCCAACACTCGCCGCATAGTCAGGGACTTGTTCGAAAAGATCATCCCCTAATCCTCTAATAAAGTCGTCGGCTTGGACAGCGTTGCTGTTGTTGGGTGCCCACTCCCCCCCATCTCTATAAGAACCAATCAAAGACTGGCGAAGTCTCGTTATCGAAGCTGTCTCGTTGAATGTTTGTTCACCCCAGCTTTCCCCGAGAGACATCATTGCTCTACGGGAACGCCCACCGGAGGTTGGAATAATCGTGGCTGCGATCATTGGCTCACGGGCAACACCTGATATTTGAGCGAGCGTGTCGTTTGATGTGGTGGCCACAATCCGGGGAATCGGAATATCGAACGAAGGCTTAAGTGGATTAGGTACAGGGGGTGGACCAAGAATTGAGTAGAGGGGAGGGTCTTCTTTGAAGACATCCCTGAGTCGCACCTGCTGCGACTTCGGACCTTGAATCAGCCCACGGTCGACCATTCCATGCTGGACTTTCCGCCCTACATGACCTGCGCCATAAGCGGCCGCACCGCTTCCGACCATCACCCCACCAAACAGTCCCAAGGTGCTCATCACACCTAAGACTTTTCCCAGCCAACCCGAATCGGGTTGGGCGGCGTGGTGAATACCCATTCCCTCACCTAAGACTGGGGCGGTGTAAGCGCTTATCTTGGCGAAATCTCCTGCACCACCAACAACATCACTTAGCTGGTAGCCGTCTGTTGTGCGTTCTGCCCACTGTTGTGCAAGTATCGTTGTGGGTAGCATCCCAGAAAGAAGTGAAGCACCACCTTGCACAACTCCCTGTTGGCGAATCGGGTCAAGTAAACCGGGTTGAGGTGCTTCAACCTCTGGCTCGAGTTCGTCTTCTAACGTACTGGTCTCCTGAAGCACCATAACAATTACCTACGAGCTTCGATCAAAGCTTCCAAGACAAGTGTCGCCCACTCCCGTGTCTCTTCTGAAACCTCAGGGTGAGTAGTCAAGGCATCAAGAATTGCTAAACGTTGCTGGTCACCGGCCTGCTGTTTCGGAGGCAACGGGGCCTGCGTTGGTGCCATCGGTTGAGAGATAGGCACGGTCGGTCGTTGCGTGGGAGACATAGCTCCTTGCGGAAGCATCGCCGGACCTTCTTTAGGTCGCCCTTGTTGCTGAGGTATACCCCTTTCAGGTAACGGGCCGGGACCTTCCATCCCGGCCTGTTGCTGCGGTGTCCCCATAGGCGGCAGCGCCGACTTCAGGTTCGCTAACTCGGCTTTCTCCCCATACGTTCCAGACTCAGGTTTGTTCACCGAAGTGTTCTGAGTCGGCGTTTTCTCAATGTCCATTTCAGCCATGAATAACCTCAGCCTCAGTTTCAATCCAAACTCGAGCACCGCAACGGTCAGGGGTCTCAGAATGCACAATTGTGCAAGGCCCCTCAACGGTCACTCGACGGTGATGAGTCGAACCTTTATATGTGCGGTCGATGATCGCTGGTTCGTTCTTCTTAATCTTTTGTTGGTGAACGTGAATCACATGTTTCACTGGCAAGACTCACAAATCTCGTATCCGTCGACCGAACACTCAATGGGAGTGTCATCGTCAAACGGATCCATTTCAGGTCGTTCACCCATCATTTCGGTAGGGGTTTCATCTACTTCCTGCGTCATCCAGTCACCTGTGTCCCAAGCATTCCGCCCTCACCTGCGGGCATTCCCAAACGTGCCAAAAGCTCAGCTCCACCCGGAGGGGCAGGCAGCATGCCAGCACCGCCGCCCTCATCCGGGGGAGGAGCCCCAGCCGGAAGGCCCGGATCCATCGGAGCCCCAAGCCCCGTCGGTACCTGCGCTTCCAACATCTCTTGTTCTGGTTTAACGATGTATTCCTCAAACAAGTCGAAAAGGTCATCACCCTTCTCACGGGCACGAGCTATCTCGACCAGTGCCTCGTTCGGGACAAGACCAGACTCGAGTCCCTGTAATAGTTTCGCTAATGCCATCGACCGGAACTTCTCCACGTCAAGACGTGAACGTTCCCGACCAACATCAGTCAGACCGTCAATGTTCTCCTGAACAAATTCTTTAGAAACAAACTCTGCTTGGCTGTACTGGATATGTAGCACAGCGGACTGTGCAGGGTCACGTCCCAAACCAAGCCCGTACTCCACTCGAAGACGATGCGACGGGTCGATGTCGGTAGCTGCGTTGTAGTCTGAAAGAAACTCTTGGTTACGGAGAATCCCAGCCGCTGCTTTCGGACCGGGGAAATATGCTTTGTCGACCTCGAGGGCGATTCGTAACGCACGTTCCATCTGTCGTTGCAGAATCTGGTGGTACGTCCTGATCGCCGTGTTCATCATCCCAGCAGAAGCTTCAAGGAATTTCGCTGAAGCGATCGACTGGTCAATTTCGCCGGGTCGACTCTTTGGCCAGCGTCCACCAACGTGGATGCCTTCGATGAGTTGAGCCAGATCGGCTTGAACATTCAGCGATGAGACTGCTGGTGGTACACGACCAATAGCGCCTTGCGGTCCCAGTTCAATGAACGAGCCACCACCGTATGGCATTTCACCAATAAGGTCTTTAACGAATATGTCCGAGTAGACCGCTTGATCGGCGTAATCCAAAATCAAACCCATTAAACGAATGTGGGCCTCAAGTAATCCAATTACCTGATCGAACTGTCCACGTATCTCACCATCGAGAGAGACACGGGAACCGATCACTACCGGGCATATGCCGGTCTTGTTTTCGATTCGTTCCAGCTCTACTGGTAAAGGCACATCCTGTGATGATCCGTAAGCCACCAAACCAGAAGCCGAAGCCTGATATAAGCCAGTTAACAGGTACTCTTGCTCGTCGAAATACTCGACCAACACAACCTTCGAGTTCTCGTCAGGGTCCCCATACTCGTTGTGCTCACCAAGAGCGTCACGCAGTTTGGCTTGATATGCGGGAGGGATCTGAGTGAAATACACCTCTCGTGCGAACATGCAACGTCGAACATCATCGCCCGGTCGGAACCCCGGCTCCGGGTAGCACTGTCGAGGATCCCTACGTTCAATCAACGGGATCTTTTGCTCGAGGTCGGGGACAACTGTCCACACCGACATGCCGTACGCTGCTTTGTCCATCACTGATCGGGGGATCAGCATGTCAATCGCATTCGAATCCATGTAGGACACTGCGATCTGTTCCATCAGAGCAGCAGTTTTCTTAGCTCCCTGAGTAGGACGATCCGGTTGCACCCGAACAGTAGGAACCAGCGAAGCAGACTCAGCCGTGTCCTCGAGCGCTACCTGAATCAGGTTCGGTGACCGGGAATCGACTCCTTCTTCGTCCGGGTCAAAAATGTCGAAATCGCCACGGACCACACGGTCAATGGTTTCCATCCGAACATCACGGTCATAGTGTCGTGAACGCCACGACGCATACATGTTGGGGATCAGATCAATATCTAACATCAGCTCTGAACTTCAACAATGTCTACGAGGGCTCGTTCGACTTTCGACATCTCTCTACCAGTCCTTATCTCGAACGCCTTCGCCCGAACTTCTGCCTCTGTGGCATCTTTCGGCATTGTGAAGTAAACGGGTTTCTCGTTTACCAACGTGGCGCAAACAATTTCGTTCTCTGCTTTGGCCGCTCGGGCCCTCGCAAACGACTTCTTATTCTTAGAATTTTTGAACATAGGGGCCTCGTAGCCCCACCCGACAAGTGTCGCCTAGTTACTGGGGTTCCAGATCTCAGGGTCAACATTCATAGGCGGAGGACCGTCCTCGATGTCATATTCCTCCACAGAGCCATGCGATTGGGCTTGCCCAACGGTCTGTCTGCGGTACCCCCACTGACCTCGAGTCATGTGACCCGGTCGTTGATCACGCAGGTTGATACCCCGAACCTCTTGGTTCTGGAAGTCCACCACACGACGGCGGCGTTTAATCCGGTTAGGTACCCGCATACGTTCATGGAACATCGGCAGATGAGCCCTGTTCATCAGATCCCGGATACCAAGATCAGCGAACCACAAACTCATGACACGGTCACTGACAGCTCCCATTGGGAAAGCGATCAGCTCCTCCATCAATGGTTGGAAGATCTGTGTAGTGGGAGCGTTACCCCACGGGATAGAAACCAAACCCGTTTCCATCAGAGGAGCCATTGACTCGACACCGAACTGAGGATCCCATTTGTTGCCGTGAGTGTGGTGAGGAACAACCCTCACTCCCCTCTTAGCGAGATGCTGTACCAGCTCCATGTCGTATTGCACGATCTGTGACTGCACACCGTTCGACTCGACTCTCCACTCAAACAACGGATACCGGTCAGTCCAATCCAAAATCTGGTTCTTCATCTGAGGGGCCTTCATTGACTTAACAGCCAACGAGTCCACCAAATACCGTTTCCCGGTCGTAGGGTCTACCCCTATCAGTGTGAAAGCCGTGTACCCCGATCCTTTATTGGCCCCCGCCGGATCCAAGCCAGCGAAAAGCCGCCACGAAGGATCAAAGTGGCCTTGCACACGAGACGTGTCCTTACACATATCGAGCATCTCTTGAGTGAACGAAGCACCCACACCCGGAATATCGACCTGCTGATAAATCAGTTGGAAGTCCGCAGGACGCATCTCCGAACGGTGAACCAAAGCTTGCGTGTACGGAAAATGTTCCGGCCACAACGTTGACTCAGTCTCATCGTCCATGATGCACGGATACCGAAGAACCTTGTAACCAGCTCGAGTGTTCAAAGCCGCATACACGTCACCCGGATTGACACGAGTACCAATCCAAATAGCACGCCCCGACTTACCTATACGAGAAAGAGCTTCCTTGTCGAACCACTCCAACATGGCAGCAACCCGATCAGGGTTACGCATGTTGTCCAAAGTCGCAACGTCATCGAACTTGATTACGTCAGCACGACGACCATAAATCTGTTGACCCACACCAAGAGCAGCGATAGTCGGATCCTTCTCAGCAGTAGTACGCCCAGCAACATAAATAGATTCACTCGACCAGTTCGACTGACCGTCAGGCTTAAACGGACCCCAATCCTCAATAGGGCTCGGACCGTCGGCATACAGCTCAGGGTTCGTCAACATCTCCGAAATCGAATGCATAAACGTCCGAGCGAACGGCAACGACTTCGACACAATCAACGTACGCAAATTCGGATCCCGGCAAACGTCATACACCGTGTGCCACACCGTCACCAACGTCGACTTCGAATGATACGGAGGCATGTTGATCAACACTCGAGGATTCGGTGAAGTGATCGCATCCGCAATCTCCTTATGGAACCCCGGCGTATCATGATGCACACCACAATCCGGGCACGACCAGTTCTGCAAATAATGCTCACAAAACTCGGTGAACGTCCCAATCCGACGCTTCTCATTCAAACCCAAAGGACCAACCCGCTGCTGCTCCTTCACCTCAGCAATACGAGTTTCCCTCTTCTCCCGCTCAACCTTCATCCGGCCAGACAAATGCTGACGAGACACACCGAATTCCTTAGCGGAATCCGTCTGAGTCCAACCCTGATTCAAACACTTATCGATAGCCGCCTTATAGCGGCGCTCCTTCGACCACGTCCTATATTTCGCCAACCGAGGCTCAGGCATCTAACAACCCATATCCCGGCGCAACGACTCCCACACCGACCACTGACCCTCCGACCAATTGTGATCTATCGAATCCATCAACTGACTGCACTGCGGGGAATACCCCACCCCATACACAATCGAACCAGAATCCACCGGAGCCTCCTCGCCACCCGGCCAGAGCATGACGATACCGCCTATGGCGGTTCCGATTGCTATTGCGGCCGCAGCGACCGCTTTCATAATTTTGTTTACCGCTTGACTCCACTTGTCTGCTTTCTCTGCGACATCTTCTATCGTCATTCGTATCCCCCACCCCATACCCTTGACCAGTGGACACGTCTCGGGTATCTATTAGAGACAACCTTCGTTCAACAAGTTATGTCAGTCGAAGGAACAACACAGATTGTTTGGAACCGGAACCCCGAGCCACTGGCAGGCTGGTCGGAACGGCAGCGTCACCCGAATAGGGTCAGCAAAGAACTGTGTATGAGCGACGACAGCTCAAATTGAAAGGTCGGGGAACAACGGGTGGGGGGACAATCGACGTATGTCCGTACCCGAATGAGCCAGACACAAAAACGATAAGAACAAACCAAAAAAAAACGACTACGGTGCTCTGTCAGTTTGTCGGCCACACCGGGGGAAGCCTTTCCCCCTCCCCCCCGTTTCGAATCTTATGGACCCCCTTCCGGCTCTGCCGCCACACGCCGAGTTTCTGGGCTCTGCGCCTGTTCACGGCAGTGTTTCGGCCGCCGACCGGTCAGTGCGTTGTTCTGCCCAGAACATCCACCCTCATTCGCATCGATTCGCCACCGATCCGAGCGGCAATGAGCGACATCGATTGATATAAGCAGGAGCGCAGCGGCGGCTAGCTGTTGGTCGGTTGTGTGGGGGGGGTGTGGTGGTCCGGGTGGTGGTGGTGTTGGGGTCGTTTTGGGGGGGGGGCGGGAAATTGTTTGTGATTGTTTGGGCCTATGTATTCAACGCCTCGTGGTGTTTTGGGGACTATTGGGCACAAATTGACTTGATTGGGTACAGAAAGTGTGGGCATACTTTTGGCATCAACTCAGCCCACAGCTTCGGCACGGCACGCATTGATCGAGGGGGAGGCAGTCCCCAATAGTCGCAGGGCAACCGGAGGGGCAGACTTCCGGGACCGAGGGGCCACTACGGTGGTAGCCCACAGCGGCGAGGCCGCACCAGTCTTATTTCGGCAATGTGAGAACCACCAGATGGATCAAGGGCAATACGCATCTTTGACCAATCGGGTTCCGGACTATCGAGCCGGGACTGCTCAGGGCTTGAATGCACGGCCTAGCGAATCAATGGGC
>PVBE012974721.1_pt1 | contig 13900 bp, 11 predicted proteins | sample 1631181 | NCBI WGS metagenome assembly PVBE01 (sample SAMN08397723, study PRJNA350692) | Marine metagenome, whole genome shotgun sequencing project. | isolation source: water | place: Pacific Ocean | collected 2012-04 | reverse complement strand
TGAATGGCCCGCCCGCCGTACCATATATTTACCCACGATAGAATCTCGTTTCTGGGCCGAATGTAATCATTTTTTAACGTCTGAAATTTTAATACTGAAAATAGCGGACAGGTCAACGGTCAATCGTTCGTAGGGAAATATTTCGCTGGTTTTTCGAAAAGACAGCGAGTAAGTCAATTTGTCGAACATACGGACGGGTATGAGTTCAGCTGGATACACTGGCAACTCCGAACCTATTGTGGAAACCTGTTTGAATCAGAATCGCGAACCTGAAGATTTAAAGGCCGTGCCCGATTTCTCAAATGGCACGGCCTCAAATCCAATCGCTTAGTCCTTAAATGTGCGGTTCTACGGACTAAAATTCATGCTGTTTATGCGGATTCTCCGGTCGAATCGTGGTTCCCAATTCAATTTCGGATCGACAGCGTATATCACCGGTAAATCGAATGGCGAGAGAAAAAGCGCGTTCTCACGGGTGAAATCAGCAAGCCCTTCTAGAAGCCGACTTCGCTCATCACCAGATGCCGCCAGCGCAGGTGCAAGTTGTTCTTGAATTCCACCGGGGCTAGGATCGCAGAAAGGAGATTGAGCTTTCGAGCAGTTCAGGTAGTATGTGATCTGGCGGCCGAAATCCAATGTCTCGTTGGAAGGCTCATTTTCAATTAGTTCGGCCGTAGCACAGCTTGTACTGCCACGTTCGTTAGCGGCAGCTAATGCGTCCTGCATCTGTTCTAATGTTGCGTCTGCAGAATCTACTGTGCTTCCGCTATCCGCCAAAAAGTCTGCAACCGCTTGGCCTGCACGACAGTTTCGTCGATCTAGGAAGGTCTGTACCTCTACTATGTTGACATCAACATTGATACCGACGTCCGCCAAGTACCCTTGAAAGGCTTCAAGTACTTCCACCTGCTTGGGTATGCGGGTACCTCTGCTGAAAAGCCTGAGAACCGTGTCGTGGTCGTAATCGGCTTCTTCAAGAAGTTGACGTGAAAGACCCGGGTCGAATGAATACGGTGCAGTATTGGATTCTGTAGCCCCAATCACACCAGGCCAAATAATGTTTCCGCGACAGACGCTGTGCCCACTGTAGAGCGCGTCAATCATCTCTTGGCAATTGATTGCATGTGCCATTGCCTGACGAACCTTGAGTTTGGACGTCTCCGGATGCAGCATGCTCAGCACATCCAATGTGAATGTCTCAGCAGAACCGCCTGATTTAATCTCGTTGGCGTCCAATGTATCGATCGCGTCAACACCGACATCCCAAGCGATATCAGCCTCACCGGTTTTAACCATGGCTGCCATCACTTGAGGTTCTGCTCTAAATAACCACCGGACGTCGCGGATTGCAGGTTTTTGGAATTCGAAATGGTCGCCAGCAGGGACGTAATCTTCGTAAGCTTCTTGGGTGATTGAAACTCCGAAATCCCATTCCACTAATTTATATGGACCGAAACTAACGTTCTGCTTGGCTCTGTCTTCTTCGGTCGTACTTGCCAAGAAATCAGGAGCGGTGAAATTTGCAAAAAACGCAGTGTTAGGGAAAATTGGACAGGGCGTTGAGCAGTTGATATCTAGCGTGAATTCATCGACCGCTTCAGCTGTATAACCACCGGTGTAGCCGAAGCTAGGATTATCGTTCTCGGCGCTGGCTAGAATAGCTAAACTAGGAAGAGCTGCCTGCGCGTTCCACGGCTCTCCATTGTGGAATTTGACTCCTTCTCGCAAGAAAAAACGCCATTTGCTATTTCCGACTAGTTCCCAGCCAGTCGTGGCTGAAGTAGGGACGATCCGTTGGTCATCACCCGACTGCCAAGTCAAAGGGTCGGACATATTGTCGTGGTGGACTGACTGAGATATACCGCCACCAGGTCCAAGAGCGTCTAAAACAGGTGGCTGATGGCCAATCACCAAGACTATGTTATCTCTTGCCGAAACAACGCTTGAAGGGGCAGAGGCTGCCTGTGACTGAGGAACCGGTGTTGAGCCAGTCGTTGTAGCAGTGTCCGGTGTAGATGTCGCTCCATTGCCACAAGCTACCAGCGCCAATACCAAGAAGATGATCACGCCAGTGATAGGTCGTCGCAAACTCAGATTTGGTTTCATAGATATATTCATGATATTCGCCTCCCCAATACAAGGTTTTCAGAGCACTCAATCTAAGCCATCAAGACGATTCGATTTAGGTGGTTTTTAGATAGTAATGCCTATGCTCGTTACTATCCTAAATTCAATTGACGATGTCAAGATATAAATTTCAAAATAATATTGTCGATAATCAGAGGCAATATGAATATTTAGTAGCATTTTGTATCTTCAAGGTACCAGTCAAAAAATGCAGAATAAGAGGCGGGATTTAGATTATATGTTGGCATCGGTTATCGAGATCCATTTGACCAATCCTTTCGACGTTCTTGACGATTTAGATTGGCGGTTGTTACTCGGGAAACTGATTTCCCGAGTAAAACGTAGCGAAAATCGTATCCGAGGGAAGTATCGAAAGCGGCCCACAATGTATACAAGAACAGTAGGAATCCGGAGGTGCCGATTGCAAGTTCCATTTGGCGAGGTAGATTTGTGAATACTACTAACCCTGCGATAAGAAAAATCAGAACCTGTATTGCGGATGCTTGGATACTTTGATCCGCGCCCCAAGATAAATTTCTGCGTCGGAAAAAGCGGGCTAGCATGTACGCGACAACGGGGCAGGGTGCAAGCGAAAATGGAATAGGGATTAAGATGATAGTCAATGGCAGTCCAATGAACAGCAAAGTAGAATGCGCAAAACTCGCACCCCAACGCTCAGCCGATGGATAAATAGATGTATTCTTCTCTGACTCAGACATATTGAGATATTCAGTGATCCTTGTAGTGATCGAAGGGTATTTTTGAACTTTTATAGTTCAAAATCATGAATCAAAACTCTAGATTAAATTATAAATATGACTTATTAGCTGTCTGTCACATAGGTCTGTATCCGATAACTCAGATTTAAAAACGAATTTGATGGATGGAAAGATGACTTCCACGAATTACATTCGACTTTGACCTTCGTAACGAATTTCTTGGAGTGACGGCATTGCTCTATCACAAGGAATAATAAATTGATTAGCGACCAAAATAGTAAGACTTGGGGTTATATATATATTCAAGTTATTACTTAGGCTCATTCAGTGCAGAGAGCGGAGGAACAATTGAGGTCTGGTTTTGAGGTGTTCTAGGAAATTCGCTTGAGGAAAGGCGAACCGATCGCGCTCAAACCCAGGTCTAACATACGCACCGCTTTTTGCCTATAGGCTCTGGCGTCGGAATGTCTCAGGTGGCGCTTGTTCGTCCTGAGCCCGTTGAAGGATGCCCCTAAATCGGTCATCGGTTAGGGTAGAGCCGTGACGTGACGTGACGTGAGGGTGGTTCGACAGGCTAACCATGAGCGGATTGTGAGTAGTGGTCTTTTCTTCTGTAGCCGGGATTTTGATGAATTCTGAAACGACGAAAAGGCTTGGCCATTTTGATTAGCTTAGCCCTTTCTTGAGTCTCTGTGGGATTAATTCCAGTGGTTTACTCGGCTGTGCTGCTGCTCAGAAGTTCCTTTAGTTCAACTACTGTGGCGTCAATCCAATCCTGAGCTTTTTCAGCCAGACGAGCGCGACGCTGCTGGCCGAACTCCCTTTCTTCTATGCCCGGGTTCTCGTCCTTGATCGCCTTCTCAATCTCGCCCGTTTCTTTGATCGCGATGGCCGGACGCTCGATCCAGTGACAGATGTACTTGTGGTCGGCGGTGTAGAAGACGGCCACCGGTATGGACAGGAACTCGCCCCTGTTCAGGTACTCGTTCATGATGTCCATGTGGCTGTCCCTGGGGAAGATGCTGATGGGAATACCTGCGGCCTCGGCGACCCGGGCCAACACTGGCAATCCCCGTATCACGTCACCGCACCAGTCTTCGCCGATTACCATCATCTTGGCTGGGCCGTTGGTGCGCTGGGTCAGCTCTTTGAAGAACGCAGTGTCTTCTGCGCTCAATGTCAGGCCATCATAAAACCCTTTAAAACGTGCCTTATTTACTTTGATCTGATCCATGTAGTCGGTGTAGCTGAATCCCTGGGCATACCGTTCCGGAGTAACAACGCTATCTTCTCGAGCCATGGCTCCTCCTAGATGAGTGCGAGATTTTACTGCCTGGTTCTGTAGGATACCGAATCGGGCCAACGGCCCGTTAGCCGATCTCTCAACCGGTCTGGCCTTCAAAGCCTACCTCAATCCGTCCGTCTGGGTAGATGATGATTGGAACGGTGGCGGCGTAATCAAGGGCAGTGTCCAGGTCATCCTGGCTCTGGTCTACCCGTATCTCTTGGTACTCTATGCCATCGCGCTTCCAAGCGGCCCTAAGGGCGTCGCAAGCAGGGCATACGGTCAATGTGTAGACGATGGGGATGTCGGCCATGAAGAAGGCTCCCTAATCTTTAATAAGTGCCAGGTCGATCGATCGAGAATATTCTACAACTAGAGTCCAGCGGTGTCATCCTGCTATGACCTGGTAAAACGAGTTCGGCACGGAGGCTGTTGTCCCCCCGATACCCACGTGGCTATAATGCCCAGGCAAGTCATCGATAAAGAGATAAAAATGTTCGTGGAGGATCAATGTTCGCACTATTCGTAACCGCCAAGATCAAGCCTGGACACCGCGCCGCCTTCATCGAGGCCACCATGGGTGACGCCGTCGGATCCAACAACGATGAGCCGGGCTGTCTGCAGTTCGACGTCTATGGCGACCCCACCGACGAAAACACCGTCTATCTGTACGAGGTCTACCAGGATAAAGATGCCTGGGAGACTGCTCACCGATCCGCCCCTCACTACACCAAGTGGCGCGAGACGGTGTCCCCTTGGTTCGACGGCGACCCCACCCGTGTGGAACTAAGCCCGATCTTCACCAAAGACAAGGGCAAAATCTAGGTTTTCTTCGTAACCAAACAACCTGAAAACAAAAGGCGTCCCAATTCATTCGGGGCGCCTTTTGGTTTCTTGTCGAGGTATCCGTCATTCCAGCGGCCACCGGAATCCACTGCACCGAGACGCATCCTTATCCGCTCATGGTGGGCCTGTCAAACCAGGCTATTCCTAAGCTACCCGCTCCCACCTGAAGTTCGACTGATACGCATCCTTCTACGGTCCCAGGACGAGTGGGATCGGTGTGCAATCCCCGGCACCGCCCACCGTTATTCCGGAGAAGGCGGGAATCTGCTGAGACATGACGTTACCCGGAGAATGACTCAGTTGTCGCGGAACTTAGGCATGATCTCCTCGCTTAGCAGCCGCAGGGACTTGGCAGTATTCTCTTTGGAGATCAGCCCGCGGTTGGTCAGCATCAAGTTCCTGATACCCATGTCCCGCATCAAGGCGATCTGATCGGCTACCCGCCCCGGTCCGCCGATTAGAAGCTCTCCGACAGAGGGGTCCGGAGTCTCACCGTAGCCTTCCTTCTTCATGGGAGGGCGCTGGACGTTCATATCCATGCCCTCCGGGTTCCACTCTTTCCGTACCGCTTCCAGGTGCTCGTAGGCCGCATAGTGGGCGGGCAGGTATTCGTCCCAAGCCTGGTCGTTGGTGTCGGCAATGTGCATCTCGCGCCAGACCCAGATCTGGTCCAGGTTTTTCTGTACTGCTTGATCGCTGAACCCCGAGGCCGACATGGTGTCCCGGTAGGCCTGTATCTGTTCGGCTGTGGCATCAAACGTGCCACCTCTTATCAAGACAGGGCGGCCGATCTTCGCCATCTCGATGACTGAAGGCAGGGTCGAGGCAGCTCGGGACAGGGGCGGGTGGGGTTTCTGGTAGGGCCTGGGCCGGACCGATGGGAACGCCACCTGCCAGTATTCGCCGTCGAACTTCACATTGTCGGTGGTCCAAGCCTTTACCAGCAGTTCTTCGGCTTCGTCCAGCTGGGCCTTGCCAAGTGCGGGGTTACTGCCGAAGCCTACGTACTCGTAGGCGTTGTAGTTGGAGCCACGGCCGGTGCCGACGATAAGTCTTCCTTTGCACAGGTTATCCAGCAGCGCCGTCTGATGGGCCACCCTCACCGGATTGTGGAGCGGCAGTTCGATAATTCCGAAGCCTAGTTTGATCTTTGATGTCTTGACCGCCACTGCGCTGGCGAAGACCAGTGGGTCGCCGTAGACACACTCGCCGGTGAAGTAATGCTCGGCGAACCAGATGGCGTCCATGCCTAGCTCTTCGGCCAGCACCGCCTCATCCAGACACTGGTCGATCTCCTGACCGTCCCGGGTGTCATCAAATTTCATCGGATACAAGAAATGGCCGAATTGCATGGCGGTAGTTCCTTATTGGTGGGTAGTTGGCGGTGGGTATTGTACTACCCTCCATGCCGGTTAGCGAAGGCGCCCCAGGAAGAATGTGGCGTTCAGATACGGACCACTGTTCGAACCGCTGGCGCTATTCCCCTAGGATTTGGTCATGCTGAATGTAACGGCAAGACCAGGCGTGCTATTGAGTGTGTTGCCGGAGACCTGGGTTGTTTTGTCTACTCGGGCGACGATCGCATACTTGCTGTCGGTCGAAGGAACCTCAAGTATGTCCGAATCACCGAGGGTTGCCAACCCAGCGACCTGGGCGACGTTCTGGGACAACACCGCCCTCATCGAGCCTTCGATTGCGATGGTGGGACCGCAGATCGGAAAGTTCAGGTTGTAGATGCCGCTTTAGCGGCCGAGCCAGGTACCGGAGAAATAAGACACGGTGGCTAGAACTGCAGTTGGGTCAGGCTTCGATGTAGGTGTGGACCTGGAGGATGATTTGGACCCCGCAATTGTCGAAGAATTCGACCAGGCAATTGTTTGATTAAGCAAAAACATGTCGGAGTGCGCAACCCTGGGCGGTATTTACCTGGCGCAGTAGCTAAGAAGTCGAGAAGGTAATTCTGTGGAAATTCAGGCCACACTAGCATACGAAATGTTAGAAATATTACGCTGTGAGGCCTCCAGAACAAGTAAACTCTCCTGGGCAATTGGATCAAAATCTTGCCGATGGGATACAGTTTTTCAACACTACGTATACACATAGGGTTGGGACGAATTGCTGGCCGCGAACCTGAAAGAAGCGTCGGGGTTCAGGGGGATTGTTGGGACTTCCCCCTTACCGAATGATGACGTGATATCCAAAGCTTAGGATTCTCAATCAACGTGTGGCAACTAACACAAACCACCAACCCACCTACCCCTTCATACTCAACCCGACCCTCTTGCGCTCCAAATCCACTTCTAGCACCGTTACCCAGACTTGCTGTTGGACTTTTACTTCGTCGGCGGGGTTGCTTACGAATTTGTTGGCTAGGTTGCTGATGTGGACCAGGCCGTCCTGGTGGACTCCTATGTCTACGAAGGCGCCGAAGGCGGTGACGTTGGTGATGATGCCGGAGAGCTTCATGCCGACGGATAGGTCTTCCATCTTGTTGATGCCCTCGGCGAAGCTGAAGGGTTCGTATTCCTGGCGGGGGTCTCGCCCCGGGCGGGCCAGCTCCTCGATGATGTCAGTCAACGTGGGCAGCCCGACCTTGTCGGTCACGTAGCGGTTGGGGTCGATCTGGCTGGCGACGCTGGCGTTGCCCACCACCTGGTCCAGCGGCTGACCCAGGTCCTTGGCGATGGCCCGCGCCACCTTGTAGGACTCGGGGTGGACCGCGCTGGCGTCCAGCGGGTTGTCACCCTCCCTGATGCGCAGAAACCCAGCCGCCTGCTCAAACACCTTGGGGCCAAGTCGGGGGACTTTCTTGAGGGACTCGAGGGTGGCAAAGGGACCGTTTTCGTTCCGGTAGTCCACTATTGCGTTGGCCAGCTTGTGGCCGAGGCCTGACACGTAAGAGAGCAGCTCGCCGCTGGCGGTGTTCAGTTCCACGCCCACGTTGTTCACGCAGCTGCCCACCACATCGTCCAGGCGTTCTTTCAGCGCCTTCTGGTCAACGTCGTGCTGGTACTGGCCGACGCCGATGGACTTCGGATCGATCTTCACCAACTCGGCCAGCGGGTCCATGAGTCGCCTACCAATCGAAACCGCGCCGCGCACGGTCAGGTCATGGTCTGGGAACTCGTTTCGGGCCACTTCCGAGGCCGAATACACGGATGCGCCGCTCTCGTTGACCATCACGATATCGATGTTTGCATCCAGCTCCAGTGTCCTCAGAAAGGCCTCGGTCTCGCGGCCAGCGGTGCCGTTGCCCACCGCGATGGCTTCGATATCGTAGATGCGGCACAGGTCGACTATCTTGTAGCCAGCTTCCTCCTCGGCCCGGTCGCCGGTGTGCGGGTAGACGGTGTCGTTGTGGATCAGCTGACCCTGACGGTCCAGGTAGACCAATTTGCAGCCGGAGCGGAACCCGGGGTCCAGAGCCAGCACGTTCTTCTGTCCCAGAGCCGGGGCCAGCAGCAGTTCCCGCAGGTTTTCGGCGAAGACGGCTATGGCCGCGTCCTCGGCGCGGATGCGCGCCTCTTTCCGGACTTCCGTCTCCATGGAGGATTCCAAGAGCGGCTTGTAGCGGTCTTGTACCGCCTGCCTGACTTCCAGGGAGGCCTGGGTCTCTCCGGTGACGAAAATGTCTTGCAGCACGGCGACTGCCTGCACGGCCGGCGGCGAGATATGGATCGACAGCATGGATTCTTTTTCGCCCCGGAGCATGGCCAATACCCGGTGGGAGGGCACTTTCATCACCGGTTCTTCCCATTCAAAGTAGTCCCGGAACTTGGCCGCTTCTTCGCGTTTGCCGGAAACCACCGACGATGAGAACGTCCCCTGGGACCAGAACAGTTTGCGGATCTCCCGACGGGCTACGGTGTCCTCACTGACCCATTCGGCGATGATGTCGCGAGCGCCGCCCAGGGCTTCCTGGATGTCGGCCACGCCATTGACTGTGCCGGTGTTGGAGTCGACGTACTCGGCGGCGGCCTGCTTAACGTCGAATTCCTTTTGTCCCCAGAGGTGGAGCGCCAACGGTTCCAACCCCTTTTCCTTGGCGATGGTAGCCCGAGTGCGACGCTTGGGTCGGTAGGGCAGGTAGATATCTTCAAGTGTCGCCATGGTCTCGGCGGCAAGGATGGCTTTGCGTAGCTCGTCGGTGAGCAGCCCCCGCTTTTCCAGGGATTCGAGAATGGCCGCCCGCCGGTCTCTTAGTTCCCTGATCTGGGAGAGCCGGTCGCGGATGCTGGTGATCGCCACTTCGTCCAGACTGGCCGTGCTCTCCTTTCGGTAGCGGGCGATGAACGGCACGGTGGCGCCGTCATCCAGCAGCGAAACCGTGGCTGAAACCTGGCCTGGGCCGAGTCGTAATTCCTGAGCTATTTGGGCAATGGCGAAATCAATCATGGTTCTTTTATGTTAATCCAATTAGTGCGAGTTGGTGCGTCGGCTCTCTTTGCAGCGCGCAGCGCCTAGATGCGCTCGGCGATCCAGATGATGTTGTGGCCGCCCTTCTTGCCCCGACTGCGGACTCTGACTTCGTCGACGTCGAACCCCGCTTGACCCAATCGTTTGGCAAAACCAGCGTCCTGGTCTGACGACCAGATACCCAGGATCCCGTGGGGTTGCAGCGCGGCGTGGGCCGTCTCCAGCCCGGGCATGCTGTAGAGCCAGTCGTTCTCCATGGAGGTCAGGGCGTTGGGGCCGTTGTCCACATCCAGCAGGATGGCGCTGTAGCCGCCCCTCCCTCTTTTCATCATAGCGGCCACATCGCCTTCCTGGACCGTCACTCTTTCATCTTGGAGAGGTTTGTCGGCCAGGTGGGCCAGGACTCCCTGGTTCCAGCGGACTACAGCGGGTACCAACTCTGCGACACGAATCTCAGCTTTCGGGCCAAGTTCGTCCAGGGCTGACCGCACGGTGTACCCCATGCCCAGTCCGCCGATTAGCACCTGTGCTTTGGCAACATCTGGGAGCTTCTGGCAAGCCAGGGTAGCCAATGCCTTTTCCGAGCCGAAGACACGGCTGTTCATCAGCTCGATATCGTCCGCCTGAATTGCAAACTCCTGGTCGCGCTGGTACAGGCAGAGTTCTGCGCCGTTGCCAGGGGTCTGTACTGTGTCTAATAGTACCCAGGGTTTCAATGGGGCCTCATGTGGGATCGGTTCAGGCGATGCCTGGCGGCAACCACCAAGTATTAACCAATAGGATGCAACCATTTTACGGTCTCAGGAAAACCGCGTGAGTGCAATCCGGTGTGAATAGTTATCAGATATCAAAAAAGGCGTCCCGATTCTATCGGGACGCCTTTTTAATGCTGAGCGGAAAATTGGTTAGTCTTCTAAATGAACCGTGGCCGTTATTCGGGGAACGTCACTGACGACGCGGGTAGTATGGCCAGCGCCAGTTAGATCCTCGGCCAGGTTGACGTCTCCGGCGCCCAGGCGGTGGACAGTGCCGTCTTTCAGACCGATCTCGGCTTCACCGGACAGGGTGATGATGTATTGTCGGCGCGGAGCTATGTGCCAGTCGCTGAAGAAGCCAGGCTGCTGGGCCCGGAAGACGATCTTCGATGCATCATGCAAAGTGTTCCAGGAAGGGTGCTCGGAGGGGTTGATCTCCTCGACCTTGGTGGTGCCGTCGTCGCTGGTGTACATTCTGATTGAACCCATGATTCTTTCTCCCTAATTACAGTTTTGAGATGTGTGCTTATTCCGATAGGAACTGTTTGATGGCCGCATAGGACTCGTCCGGCAGTTCCTCTGCGATGTAGTGGCCGCAGGGCAGGGACTGGCCCTTCACGTTGGTGGCGTAATCGCCCCAGATCTTGAGCGGGTCCTGAGTCTTGCCAACGAAGCCAGTTTGACTCCAGAGGGCCAGCATGGGGCAGTTAATCTTCTGGTCGAAATCTTCCTCATCGTGAACCAGGTCGATGCTGGCTCCGGCGCGGTAATCCTCGCAGACAGCGTGGATGGTGCCCGGGATACTGAAGCAACGTACGTAGTCGGCCAGCGCCTCGGGCGTGAATACCTTGTCGGCGTCCTTGGTGCGTTCGAAACCGCGTCTGGCGTAAAACTCCGGATTGCCGCCGATAACCTTCTCCGGAAAATCAAAGGGCTGTATCAGGAAGAACCAGTGCCAGGTGTTGGTGGCAAAGTCTTTATCGACGATCTGGAACATGGAGCGCGTGGGGATGATATCCAGGGTCACCAATTTCAAGACACTGTCCGGGTGGTCCTTGGTGAGACGGTGGGATACCCGGCCGCCCCGGTCGTGTCCCACCAGGTAGAACTGGTCAAACCCCAGGGCCTTCATGACATCCACCTGGTCCTGACCCATGGTGCGCTTGGAGTAATTCATATGCTCGGCGTCGCCCTCGACCTTGGCGCTGTCGCCGTAGCCGCGCAGGTCGGGACAAACCACGGTGAAGTCCTCGGCCAGTCTGGGAGCGATCTTGTTCCACATCGCATGGGTTTGGGGGTAGCCGTGGAGCATTAGGAGCGGAGGCCCGCTGCCGCCCTTGACCAGGTTGATGGTGGTGCTGTTGGCTTCTATCTGAAGCTCTTCAAAGTTTTCAAACATAGTTTTTCCTTTGCCTGATCTGACGATTAATTCGATGGCGCCAGGGCACGTTCCAGTACCCGCCGCAGGGCTGCGGCGAAGGTATCGATCTCAGCGGTTCCTATCTCAGTGGAGACTGCGCCTACCAGATTCGAGGCCATTAGGATGCCCTCGTTAAGCATGCCCAAGAACACCTTGTGCCTGAATGCAGCGTCCTCCGCTGCGATGTCCCGGTAACCGACCAGTTCCTCTCCAGTGAAGTGGATGCCGAACAATGAACCAAGTCCGGTGACCTGAATCGGCACCTCCAGTTCCTTCCCGACCTTAAGTATCTCGGCCTTTAGGTAGTCGGTCTTCTCAGCCAGTTTCTGGTACACCGCTGGGGTTAGTTCGTCCAGGGTTGCGGCTCCGGCCAGCATGGTGACCGGGTTGGCGTTGAAGGTTCCGGCGTGGGCCACCCGGGGGCCGCCGGCTTGGGATGGGTCATAGAGGTCCATGATGCTCTTCTTGCCGCCAAAAGCGCCAATGGAGAACCCGCCACCGATGATCTTGCCCAGTGAGGTCATATCGGGAGTGATGCCGTAGTACTCCTGGCAGCCGCCGGACGCGGCCCGGTAGCTGATTACCTCATCGAAGATCAAGATGATCCCATTGTCAGTGGTGAAATCCCGGAGCATGGTCAGGAATTCAGAGGTGGCGGGCAGCATACCCACCGAGCCCAGCATGGGCTCGATTATCACCGCCGCCAGGTCGTCTTTATTCTCTTCCAGTCGCTGTTTGGCGATGGCGGTCTCGTTGAATGGGACCACCACAACCTGGTCCAAAGTCCCCTCGCCAAGTCCTTCGGTTGCTGGCATGGCTTCGGGGCGGGTGCGTTCTCCCGACTTGGCCGGGTTGGTCCGCACGCTGACGCTGACCTGGTCGTGGCTGCCGTGGTAACCGCCCTCAACCTTGGCGATTTTGCTCTTTCCGGTGACCGCACGAGCTGCCCTGATGGTGTTCAGCGTAGCTTCGGTGCCAGAGTTGGTGAACCGCACCAGGTCAAAGCTGGGTATGCGCTCGCAGAGCAGTTTGGCCAGGCGCAACTGATGGGCGCTGGGGGCGTTGTAGACCATGCCCTTACCCATCTGTTGGTCCACTGCGTCCACCACCGGCTTGGGCGAATGGCCAAGGATCAGAGTGGTCATGGTGCCGATGAAATCCAGACGGTCTGTTCCGTCGGAATCGACAACGTGGGCGCCCTTGGCGTGGTCCACAAAGATGGGATACGGAGCCCAGAAGATGGAGTTCCGGCTGTCGCCGCCTGGCAGATACTGCTTGGCGTCCTCCCAGAGGGCCTTCGACTTGGTGGTCGATGCCAGGTACTGATCTAGTTCGCTGGTGGTTTCGCCCATGGGTGACTCCTAAATTTTGAACCCCCATCCCATCGTTATAGAGAAGGGGTTGGAATGATGATTTCCCTTAATCTGCCGCCGATGTTGGTTCGTCTGCTGGGAAGTAGAGTTTTCGAAGTGAACTGCTGCCGAGACTGAAGAAGACGATGACCACAAAGAGCAGTCCGCCCACCACCAGTACGGCCGAGGCGTTGAAAACGTCGGCTACCGCAGCGTTGGCCATGTTGGTGACGGCCATGCTGCCGCCCACGTGGACGGAATACACCCCTGAGACGCGGCCCCGGACATGGTCCTCGGTCAGGGACTGGATGATGGTGTGGCTAATGGTCATGAATCCGGCCTGGTTGATGCCCATGATCACGGTGGCGGCGATGGACAATGCAGGGTTGCTAGAGATGGCGAGAAGTAGCGGCCCTACTCCGCTGGCAAAGGCGAAGATGACAAACAGCTTGCCCCGCAGGGAATTGCTTCTGACACCGGCCATGAAGATGGATGACAACAGCGCCCCGCCGCCGATACCGGCAATCAGGAAACTTGCTCCCACCGAACCCGCTCCTAGCTTGTCCATAGAGATGGCCGGCAGCAGAGATTCGTAGGACATGGTCAAGGCACAGTGAGCCAGGACCAGCAACACCATGGACATGATGAGAGGCCGCTTGTAAACGTAAACGAACCCTTCAAACAGGTTGGCCAGGAACCCCTGACTCTTATTGATCACGCCGGTGGACTTGGTCTTGATACGGGAGACTTCAATGAACCCAAAGAGGTAGAACGAACTGCAGAGCCAGAATGCTGCTTCGATGTTGACGAACCCCAGGAGAGGGACGATGGCCAAAGCGCCGACCATCCGAGCCCCCTGCTGTGTGGCCTGGTTCAGGGCGATGGCGTTCATCAGGTGATCTTTTGAAACCAGGTTCGGTATCAGAGCAGAGGCTGCAGTCATCTGGCTGGCTCTTAATGTGCCATTGATCAGAGCCATC
>PVBE010689628.1_pt1 | contig 13900 bp, 12 predicted proteins | sample 1631181 | NCBI WGS metagenome assembly PVBE01 (sample SAMN08397723, study PRJNA350692) | Marine metagenome, whole genome shotgun sequencing project. | isolation source: water | place: Pacific Ocean | collected 2012-04 | reverse complement strand
GGTAGTCTTGGGATCGGTAGTCTTGGGATCGGTAGTCTTGGGATCGGTAGTCTTGGGATCGGTAGTCTTGGGATCGGTAGTCTTGGGATCGGTAGTCTTGGGATCGGTAGTCTCATCGTGTCCGTGTGAAACATCCGCCGTAAGTCCGGCAAACTCTGCCCGGACCCAGTTATTGCCTTTCTTGTTCAATATATCACCTGCCACCCCGGCAAAGAGAACGAACAGGAAGACCAGACAGACCAGGAAGAGGTGCCAGATGTATATCCGCTCAACGTTCAAGTGCATGAAGTTGTTTGCCACCAATAGGGCCTTAACGATGGCGATGCCAAATGCGGTCAAAAGCACGATAAACTTGATGCCGGGAAAGAGGGCCGGGCCCAGGACGCTGATCACAAAGAGCAGCAGCAGCCACTTGTAGATTTTCCAGTAATCGACGTGTGCGTGTTCGGTGTTATCGCTCATGTTGTTGCTCCAGACTGCGGTTCATCATTTGGCGATGTAAAATAGGGGGAAGAGGAAAATCCACACCACATCAACAAAGTGCCAGTAAATGCCAGCATATTCCACCCGCTGCAGATTTTCACCCCGCCTTACCCCGAAGGAGACATAGCCAATGGCGATGGCCCCGGCGATAACGTGAAAGGCGTGCAGGCCGGTTGCTGCGAAGTAAAAATACCAGAAGACCGGATAGGTGCCGATCATGTGGCCATCCTTGATATGATGATGTGCCATTTCCGTGAGCTCTGTGGTGTACTCGTAGGATTTTACCACCAGAAAAATGCCCGCACAGGCGATGGTGTACCATAGGAACTTAAAGGCTTTTTCTCGGTCATTCTCCCCGATGGCCTTATGGGCCACCACGACAAAGTAGCTGGAGGTGAGCAGGACAAAAGTGTTGAGGGCACCTGCAGGCACAATGGTGAAGGCGGCTTCCCCGCCCCATTCGGGACTGCCCAGGCGGTGGAGCAGGTAGCTGACGATCAGGCCACCAAAAATGACCACCTCAGAAGCCACTACCCACCACATGCCCAGCCGCCCGGTGGGAATGCCGGTGGCGTTTCGCTTGTGTGCTAACGTAAAATCAGAAGACATTGTTGATTATTTTTTGTCCGACTTGGGTGATGTGGGTTTCTCCTTGGGCGCATTCTGCGGCCAATAATCCTCCTTGCGGCCGGGCACGCTGTACTCGTAGGGGCCACGGTTTACCTCTGGAAACCCGTCCGGGAAGTTGCCGTGCGGCGGCACGTTGGGTGCCTGCCATTCCAGGGTGTTGGCCCGCCAGGGGTTCTTCTCCGCCTTCTTGCCTGACAGGAGGGACACGATGACGTTGTAGAAGAAGACGAACTGGAAGGCGATCATGGCGATCAGGCAGTAGGTGATGATGACGCGGATATCCTGATAGGGCGCCAGTTCCTCAAAAATCTCGTAGCCGGCGATGCGTCGGTGTTGTCCGGCCATGCCCAGGGGGAACATGAGGAGGAACATGATGGTGAAGGGAATGATGGTGCCCCAGAAGTGAATTTTTCCGAGGGTCTCGTCAAGCATCCTGCCTGATGCCTTGGGAAACCAGTGGGTGATGCCCGCAAACACAGCGATGATCGCGATGGGCACAAAGGTAAAATGGAAGTGAGCCACCACAAAGTAGGTGTCATGGAAATAGATGTCCGTCCCGGTTGAGCCAAGATAGATGCCCGTGCAACCGCCAATCAGGAACTCGGCGATGAAGGCCAGGGCCCAGAGCATTGGTGTCTTGAATTCTATCGAGCCACCGTAAAGGGTGGCAATGTATACAAAGATCATTTCCGCGATCGGGATTGAGATCATCAGGGTGGTGATGGTGAAGATGTTGGCTATGCGCGGATCAATCCCGGAGATGAACTGGTGGTGCGCCCAAACTATAAAACTCAAGGCACCGGTGGCAACGGCAGTCCAGAGGACAATCTTGTAGGCAAAGAGTTTCTTGCGGGCAAACACCGGAATGATCTCCGCGCACACCCCGATGGCCGGCAGCAGCACCACGTACACTTCCGGATGGCCGAAGAACCAGAACAGGTGCTGCCACAAGAGCGGGTCGCCGCCCATGGCAGGGTTGTAAAACCCGGTCACCTGGAACTGATCGAGCAGCAGCATCACCGCCCCGGCGATCAGTGGGCCCACCGAAACCATGAAGAGGATGCTGGCAATTACGATGAACCAAACCACGATGGGGATGTCATAGAACTTCATCCCCTTGGCTCTGGCGTTCATCGTGGTGGTGACAAAGTTGATGCCACCCATCAGGAAGGCCACAAATTCCAGGGCCACGCCAATCACCCAGAGTCGCTGCCCCCACAGCGTGAGGTTGTAGGTCGCATCCGCCGAGAGCGGAGGATAGGCCGTCCAGGCACCACCAAAACCTCCTCCCGGGACGAACTGTGAGGCAATGATCACCACGCAGCTAATGGCAAATATCTGATAGGAAAGCCGGTTTAGCCGGGGGAAGACCATGTCATCCACCCCGAGCATCAGTGGAATGCAAAAATTACCGAAACCGGCAACCAATACCGGCATGGCCACCCAGAAAATCATGATGGTGCCGTGGTTGGTCACGAGGTTGTTGTATTCGCCGGGACCCACAACGCCAAAGCCTGGAACCGCTTCACCGGGAAACGCCAACTGCATGCGGAACACGTAGGCCATGTATCCCCCAATAAAGGCCATCAATATGCCGGTAAAGGTGTACTGCAGGCCGATGATGAAGTGGTCGGTCGAGAAGACGTACTTGCTCCAGAAGCTCTGTTCGTGATGCGAGTGGTCGCCCTGCGTGTTATCGCTCATTCTTTTTCGCGTTATCTGTTAAAAAATTGGATTATTTTTCGCCAAGGGCTGCCCTTCCCAAGGCCACCTGATTAGGCGCAGTTGGATTTTTCATCTTGGCGGCCGTACTGCTTGAGGTCATCGGCTTCTGCCATTGGTTGAAATCCTCCTCAGAATGGACATAAAGCCTGCCCATCATTAAGCCATGACCAATGCCGCACATCTCGGCGCATTGGATATCATATTCACCTTCCTTGATGGGTTCAAACCAACCAGTGATTGTCCGGCCAGGCACCGAGTCCTGCTTGATGCGGAATGCGGGGATGGAAAAACTGTGCAACACGTCGGTGGACTCAAGCTTGAAGTGATAGACCGTGTTGACCTTGAGGTGAAGCTCATCAACCAGGGTGATGTTATCGGCTGACTCATCGACATCCGTGGTCGCAGGGTCGTCCTCAAGGAGGTTGTCTGGTCCGGGATGCTCAAAGGTCCAGGCCCATTGTTGCCCGGTCACCCGGATGGTCGCCTGGGCCGGCGGCAAATCCTGCTTGATCTTGTACCAGACATAGACTGTGCCGACGACCAGCACCACGTCGCAGAGGATCACCAGGATGTGGGGGATGGAAATCCACTGTTTATGGTGAGGTTCCTCCCCGCTAATATACTGGGCCTTCTGGTCGGGTGTCTTTCTCCGAAACCGGAAGATGAAATAGAACAAGACCACTTCGGAAACAATAAACCAGAACCCGACCAGAAAGGTAATCAGGCCAAACAGACTGTCGATGTCATAGGCATAGCTGGAGGCCTGTGTCATGGGCTTTAAGTCCGGGCCCAACATCCAGCCTGAAGGGGTGTTCAGGACGAAGAAGAACGCCGCTATCCCGAAGAGCACGCAGGAGACCGCGGTGACGGCAAAGACGATGTTCGAGGTGGTTTTAGAGCTGTCCTTATCCTTACTCATGGCTACTTCGACTTACGGGATTCAGAATAAATATAGGCCACCACATCTTTCATGGCTTGTTCCTGATCTTTCTGTGTGGCGAAGGCCGTTTGCGACATTGCCTGCATCAACGCAGCTCCGTTCAATTTCTCTTCTCGTTTCTGACGCCGGGCGAAATCTTTGCGGCGTTGTTCCAAATTCTTCCCGATCAGGGTTCTCGCTGGTGCACCACGGACACCAGAGCGAAACTTTTCCAGCTGAAGAAGCATATACCAGTCTTCTTGCGATGTTAGTGAGGGTGCCCGGGGAATTAACTGATCTGCGTCTTCCTCATCACGTCCCTGAAACTTGTCTCCATGACAACGAATGCAACCCATCACCCCCTGTGCAGTATATATCTTGCGGCCGTTCTCAACGTTCCCCTTCACAGTCTCGAGCGCAGGCGCCGTGTCTTTTAACTGGCTGGCAATGTAGCTGGCCATCTTCTCGATCTCTTCGTCTGTGCGCAGTGTGCGAACCAAGGCGTGCATCATCAGCCCCTCCTTGTCCCGGGCATCAGCTCCCCGTCCATCATGCTTGAATTTGAGCAGTTGATCCTCAATGTACCATTTCTGAAGACCTGCGACTGCCGGGAACCGATTGTCGCCCACAGTCTTTCCCGTGCCATCATCGCCGTGGCAGACTGAGCAGACTGCGTTGTATACGGCCTTGGTGTGGAGACTGAAAGCACTGTCTGCTGCCTCGACCGCACCTGTCGTAATCCAAGCCATCATCATGGCTGCCAACAATGTCCGCCTGTTATGTCTTGGCACTTGCATGAACGTCTAAATTTCTAATCTTGTTACGTATACCAAAAGCTCGGTGCCCGTCGCCTTTGCGTGGTGCGAATCTTGCCCAAAACCACGCTGATCATGCACCGAACCAACGCCCACCTTACAAGGCCCATCTCCAAGCGCAAGCGATTTTGTGATTTTTTTCACAATCTCGCCGATGTTGTTTTTCGTTCTTTCATTATTAGGGGGTAAGTCAATGGGTCTTGCCTGATCTCCAGTCAGCCCAGCCACCTTTCACGCCAGACTATGGTTCAAGCGGGAAACATGGCGTCATCCATTATTGCAAATTCAATGCGTAAGTTGTTGCCGGGTATCTTCGCGGAATTCGGTTGGGGTCTGGCCGGTGATGCGCTTGAAGCTGCGGTTGAAATGCGGCAGGGAATGGAACCCAACGGCAAAGGCAATTTCGCTGATTTGTTGTTTGGGATCCCGCAGGAGCTGCTTGGTATGTTCAATCCGCAATCGCGTGAGGTAGTCGATAAAGTTCATCCCGACATGTTTCTTGAACTGTTTGCAAAAGTAAAAAGTGCTGACGTTCAGGTGGGCCGAGATAGTGGTCAGGGTGATGGGGTCGCTGTGGTGGTTGAGTAGAAATTGCTTGGCCCGGGTGATGATGGGCGGTTCGGCCTGGCTGTTATCCTGAAGAATCCGGTTGGCTTGCTCACCGAGTTGACTGGAGAACTGAGTGAGAAGTTGCAGCACGGCATTTAGTTGTTTTCGTTTTAAGACCTTACTGCTGGTATAGGCCTGTTCCAGTTCCTCAGGGTTTTCGGTCAACTTCCATTTGCCCATTTGGCGGGTAGCGCTTCGAAATCTGGCAGGCGTTGGGGGGCGCAAAAAAAATTGTCCGGAAAAAAGAAATGCCTGGCATTCTGAGCCGATAAAAACGGGCACGGCCATGTCAATCAGCCCGAAGGGACAGGTTATGGATTGGCCCTCCCCAGTGGCGTCTTGGGTTAGTTTCGCCTGTACCTTTAGGCAGACAGCACAGCCTTGAGGGTCATCCCCGATCATGGCGCAAAACTGGTTTTCGTGGCTGCACATTTGCAGGGGGAGTTGCCAGTAGTCATGTGGTCGGAGGGCCAAGGGCAGGTTGGTGAGGTCACCGTAAGCCTGATGGTATTCCGTGAATAATCGGGATTGGCAGAGTTGATCAATTACCTCGCGCGAACCGGGCTGTAGCATAGGCGCGGGGTCAGGCACCGAATGACCGTTGCCCTCATGGTTAAGGCGTTCCTCTGTCTGCATCCTTTTCACTGGTCGTTATGTGCTGCGAACAAAGTGGGGCCTATGCCCCAAATGGCCGCGCTCATTTTTTGGCAGTGGCTTTTATTCAGGCCAGTATAAGACCGGGAAGCCATCTCTCAGCACTAATTCAAGCACTTAATCTTGAGGTGAACTAGTCAATTATTGTCATAATCATTATCAATCTTGACCAAACCAACTTGCAGGTAAGGCCCGTTAGCGAAAAATTTGGAACGGCGATGCCTGTAGGTCGGAAACCGGTTTACCCTTTGTCGGGTTCTGCTGCCTCGGGAAACTTGGTAAAGGGTGCGCCTTTCTTGATCCAGTTAATCAGTTTCCATGTCTCCTCCTCGGTTACCTGGCCTTTGCCTTCAGGAGGCATCACTTCATCGTTGTCCATGCTAAGTAGAATCATGCGGATCAGCGAACTCCCCGCAGGGTCACCCGGTTCAATGGATATTTCCTCGCTTTCGCCACCACCAAAGAGTGTCTCTTTCTCATCCACACGATATTCGCCTTTTTGTTTCTTGGGGCCGTGGCACTTGATGCAGCGTTCTTCAAGGATGGGCCAGATGACGCTGGTGAATTCATCCTGTGTGTCCTGTCCATTATCGGTTGGGGTGACAGCCTTTGAATTGGGGGTTGGGGTTCCTTTCCCAAGCCAGCGTTTGACGGACTCGGGGAGGTGTTTAATGAGGAATTTATCGCCATGCGACAGGTTGCCGCCGGAATGTCCAACCATAATCATCAGTACAAGAGTCGTTCCAAGAACAAGGCGATACCCTTGTCGAAGCCGGTGGTTTTCAAGTTTATTTGCCCATGTGAGCAACGCTACTGCCAGCACGGAAGTCCACATGACCGCCAAGCCGTAGTTCTGGTGATCTTCAAGGGCTTCCGGGTTGTAGCCTCCTTCTCTTGCCAAAAAGACTCCCAGTCCAACCGTCAGTAGCGTGCTGGTCACCGTCAGTTGCATCATCCAGAGAATGATGCGGTGAAGTTCCTCGCCGCCTCGCCGCCACCATGCCACCTCCAATCCCGCCATCAACACCAGTAGCACCACGGGAAAATGGAGCAGCAAAATGTGAAACGGGCCGAGGAATTCTCCCCAGCCAAGCTGGGCTTGAGAAGCCCAGGATATTGCCACCGCCAACAAAACCATCAGGACAAAACCCACCAATTCCCTCATCGAGACGGATTGAGGAACGGGGGGCTCTGTGCCTTGAGGGTCCTCGATTCGATCGGTGCTGGAAGGTGCGTCAGGCATGGTTGTCTTGAATCGGACGAGAAGAGGATAAAATGATTCAAACGAAGCGACGATAAAAAACCACACACCTTCCAGGCAAAAACCAGTACAAGAACTACATGGCCAGACATCAAGCCGGCCAATTTTTCTTCAGCACAAATATGCAATCAAACAAGTGCCCAGCCCGTTGTTAACGGTAGAAGGCCCAAGTTTGGGAGCTTGGTCGGTCAGCGGCAAGTCTCGCGGTAGTTCGTGGGTGTTTGGCCGGTTACACGCTTGAAGCTGCGGTTAAAATGGGGAAGCGAGATGAACCCGGCGTCGAACGCGACTTCGCTAACACGACGATGCGGGTTGCCCAGAAGACGCTTGGCGTACTCAATGCGGAGGCGCACGAGGTAGTCCGTGAAACGGAGCCCCGTATGTTTCTTGAATTGTTTGCAGAAATAAAAGGTGCTGACATGCAGGTGCCTGGAGATATCCTCCAGAGTGATCGATTCAGCAAGGTTTTCGGTCATGTATTGCTTGGCCCGGGTGATGAGGGGTGGCTCAGCCTGGCGGCTCTTTAGGAGGATGCGGTTGGCCTGCGCGCCCAGCTGGGTGGCGAATTGGCGGAGTAATTGCATGAGTGCATCTCGCTGGCGATGGTTCAAGACTGCTGCACTGGAATAGGCAGCCTTAAGCTCGGCTACATCGGTTTCGACATGCCACTCGCGCAGGCGATGCAGGACGCTCTTGAAGCGTTTGGCCGAAGGTTGACGCAAATAAAATTGACCGGTGTGCAGATAGGCTTGGCATTCGCCGCCCAGTTTCACCGGCACAGCGATATCAATCAGGCCGAGCGGGCAGGCCATGGCCGCGGGAGCCTCCAGGGCCGAGTTGGTAAGCTTCATCTGCAACTCGAGACAGGCGGCGCAGGCGGCGCGGTTGTCAGCAATGGATTGGCAAAGGGGATTTTCAAAGAGGCACTCATGCATGGGCAGTCGCCAGTAGTCTCTCGGACGCAGCGCTAAGGGCAGTCCAGTGAGATGACTAAAAGCATCCTGGTATTCCTTGAAAACGGTCGATTGGGCGAGCTGGTTGATGACCTCGCGTATCCCCGGATCGGGTGCTGGTGCGGGGTCGCGTAGAGTATCAGTGATCCGGCTGTTTTCCTTGATACTATTCAGCGTGATGGCTCTCATTTTTGATATTTCACTCTTTCTTGGCTGCAAAACCGACCTGCTCTCCAGCTGCGCCTTGAACTATCATAACGACTTAAAAGATATTTGTCTATCTCTAGCTTTACATTATATGTAATCAGTAGACGAAGTTGTCCAGAGAGGAATTCACGATATTTTGCTTCCCTTTCTTAGGCCATGGGAGTTGCAAGGGGCCATTGGTGGTCAGCTAGATGCACGAGTCCCTGCTGCATATGGTGCAGGCGGCTGAGCATCACTTTTGCCATGCGCTTAAATAGCGCGCATGCGAGTGCATCATCGCGTTCGCATTCAGCACGAATCTGATTGGCGTGAAAGAAAATCGCATCGCCACTGGTTTGTGCCTTGGCATCAAAACTCCATACATACGTTGGATAGATCCAAGACCAGCCTAGGATATCTCCGGGTCCGAGTAGCTGGATGCCCAGTTGGCGACCGGCGGGTGTGGTTGTCTGGACGGAGACTTGGCCGGTCTCAATGAGGTAGAATCGGTTAGCCTTATTGCCGGTGTGTAAGATGTGACGCCCGCGGCAAATTCCGTGCGCGCGGCACAGCGCGCCAAGGACTGCAGGTGTTCGGGCTTGATTCCGTGAAAAAATGCCAAGCACTCCAGCTCGGCGGCTATGTAGTCAGTTGGCTGTATCAGCCGTTTCGAGCGAGGTTGGGGGTGAGCGCGTGTACCCGCTGATTAGATGGCTTATACAGTCAGCTCAGCAAACTTGGGCTGCTTATAGTCCTGCTAATCTTGTCTGCTTACGTTTATGCCCCAACCGAAGAATACGAGGATAGTTGGGCTGATGTGTCTGCCTTTATCAGGGTAATTATCCAAATGCGGATAATGAAACCAGAGTTTCGCTTATAGGGGATCAATCTGGTTTCAGGAGGGCTTTTGCGGGAGAGGAGCAGCACTCATTATGATTCATTTTGGAATGCCATCGTCTTTCGGTCGGGGGCGCATTTCGAGGTTGGGACCTGTTTTGTGCCCCGAAAGAATCAGTGCTAGGTGCCATCATCCATATAGGCGTCTAGAGGGTGCCAAAGGCGGGATTGCTGAAGGAGTACTCTCAGAGTGGTTGATGGAATGATGCGGGTAACCGTCAATATTGAAGGTTGGCGGAACTGCATGGCGGGTTCGGTTCGTTAGATGCTCTTAGCGCTGATCCCAGCAATTCGTTGTTGCTGGGGATAAATTGCTCGTCGATTCGAGTGCGCTCAGCTTTAAGGTCTGCATTGGCAAAGGGAAATTAGTTCGTCGGGTGAGTTCTTCGCAACGTAACCGGATTTGCCCAAGCATTAAGCGACCGCGGTAGTCCCCTCTCTAATTTGCAATCAAATTAGGAGTGTAATCGTTGTACCTGTCGAGGGTGTCAATCAACTGCCGCACAAATCTCAATGGGTTTCGGAGAGGCAGACACCCAGCTCGAATAAATAGCCGAGTATTGGCAATACATTTAAAAGAAAATGAAGAAGATCGATAAGTTTACCAGTAAAATCAAAACGACATGCATTGTCACAGGACTGTTATTGGCACCGTTTGTGGTTTTAGTGGGATGTACGGAGAATCCGGGAACAACCCAAGTGGCAAGTAGCGAGCACGCGCACGATCATGGAGAGGGAGGCAGTGTGTTTGCTCTCTGCCACAAATGTGGCGAAGTTGTGGGCACGGACAAGTGCTGCAATAAAGAGGGACGCACAAAGTGCGAAAAGTGTGGTCTGTTTGAAGGGTCGCCGGGATGTTGCAAGCTTAATGGCGCAACGGCAAACGTGGCACTATGCAAGAAGTGCGGTGAGATCAAAGGCACTGACAAGTGTTGCAAGGAAGAAGGGCGCACAAAATGTGGGAAATGCGGTCTACTCGAAGGCTCGCCCGGATGTTGCAAGCTCCCCAAGGCCAAAGATGAGCACAGTCATAATCATTCAGATACCAGTGGTGTATTTGCAATTTGCCATAAATGTGGTGAGGTCGTGGGTACAGGCAAGTGCTGCAAGAAGGAGGGACGCACAAAATGTGAGAAGTGTGGTCTCTTTGAAGGATCGCCGGGATGTTGCAAGCTTAATGGCGCAACGGCAAACGTGGCACTATGCAAAAAGTGCGGCGAAATCAAGGGATCGGATAAGTGCTGCAAGGAAGAGGGTCGCAAAAAATGCGAGAAATGTGGGCTGTTTGAGGGCTCGCCCGGATGCTGCAAGCTTCCCAAGGCCAAGGAAGAAGAAAATAAGGAGAAGTAATCCACTGTTCATAATTCTAACGGGGCGATTTGCCCCGACAGACAATCCTACGCGCCAAGTTGTTCAGGTGCGTTGCGTCCCGAAGCCCTGCTTCCCTTCCCGGACGGGCCACAGGCTCTCCGGGGTAGGGGTTGTTCGATAAAATTTCACCATCACGGTGAAGTTATGCTTGGATTGCTCATTTCTACCAAAATCCAGGAATATACAGGTCTCATCAATGCAAACTGTATTTTGTTAAAAAAAATGCGAATATGGAATTGCATCTTGCGGTCGTATAGTCTAGTTTGGGATAGACAAATTAACAAATATACATACCAATGACACCTTATTTAAAAATTCTTCGTTCCTTTCCTGCGGTTTTCGGCAAATCTTTGCTGGTTCTGCTTGTTGTCGGTTTATTTAGGCCTGCAGTTACCTCAGCCGATCCGAACCCTAGAGAAAAGCTGGCTAATGCGGAAGAGATTGCCAAGGGCAAAGCCCTGTTCCAGGCCAAAATTTGTTTCACCTGTCACCAAATCGATCCCAAGGTGCCATCGCCGGCTGGGACAGCATTGAAGGCACCGGCTTTTATGGGTGCCTTCTGGGGCCAAGAACGTGAGGTTCATGTCGGCATCGGCGGTCCTGTTGAGAAGGTGAAGATGGACGACGAATACTTCCTGGAGTCGGTAGAAAAGCCCTTTGATAAAATTCTAAAAGGCTCCTTGCCCGGCATGGCGCCACTGCCCACTACACCTGAAGAGCGTCAGGCTCTGTTGGTCTACGTGAAATCACTCAGCAAGTAGCGGGACCTAACATTCCTCCAGTTTTCAATTTGCCAGGCATGATGGATGATGAGGGTGCTTGCGAGCGCGTGTCAGTAAATGCTGCACCTTGGGTGGTTTGGATTTGTGCCAAACACTCTTGAGGCAAAAGAGGGGGGGAGCGACCATTGAGGTCGGTTGCTACCCTGTATTAGCTGCCGTCCGTGTCCTATGGCATCGCCAAACCGAAGAAACGTCGACCGTCAGACCAGAGCTTCACTTTGACTCCCTTGACCGTGCGGGTGGTTGGATTGAGTTGACGTAATGAGTCGGTTAATCTGGTGATGTAGAGTGTGCAGGGCACACCGGTGTCGTTGTTGCTCAGGCGCAATTGGGCGGCCAGTTCGGTTTGGATGGAGCAGTAACGGCCACCAACCAGAGAAAATTTGCTGCGTACCTCTTTCTCCGGCAGTTTCAAGGAGAATGGGATTCGATCAAGTTCGGTTTGCAGTTCGCGGTAGTCGCCAGACTTGATTTCCATGGCAAGCTGCTTGTTGTGGTTCTTGGCAATCTCGGCTACCACTGCATCAGTCAAGTTGGTGGGTTTCCAGAGTAAAGAGAGGGCTACCAGTAGCGCAGCTATTACCGCGGCTAGGGGAATCAGACGCTGCAGCCAGGCGGTGGAGTGCGGCAACTCCTCGCCGGCCAGAATCGCCTGAAGGTTCTCTTTGGGCAGCGATTGCTGTAGGTAATGTTCCCTGATCTGTTCGTCAAGTTGGCTCACGAGAACGTCCTTTTTTTGTTGGCATCAATTGAGCGCGGTGTCTCTTTGGCGGCCAGTTTTCTCAGTTTTGCTTTTGCCCGGCTGATGGAGCTAAGAATGGTGCCTCTTGGTCGTCCGGTTAGTTGGGCAATTTCCTCAGCCGTGTAGCCTTCTGCGCAGTGGAGAAAAAGAAATTCGCGTTCCACGGCCTTTAATTGCCCCAGCATAAAATCCAAATCCCCCGTGATGCCGGGCTCCTCGGATGATTTATCCGGCAACACTTCATCATCGGGCAACACTTCAAACTCCACTATCTTCTTCCTGCGTATCGAATCGATAAACAGGTTGCGGATGGTCGTGAAAAACCGCCCACGGACTATCGATTCGTCGCCGTTGCGCTGGAGTTTAAACCAAGCCTGCTGGGCGAGATCCTCTGCGTCGTGATGGTTGTGCGTGAGGGAAACCGCGTAGCGATATCCAGATTGCACCATTTCTCCGCAACTGGCGGTTTCGCTGCTGTTAGATTGTCCAAACCAGCTCATGCCATCCCAGAGTCGGATCATTGAACCCGCCTCAGCACATTTTTTGACGCTTTAATTTGCCGTTTGATTGCATTTATCTGATAAAATAATGGTCTTTTGTAGGTTGAGCTTGGGAGCGCTAGTCTCATTATGAATAAAAACCTCATTATTTTGGTGATTCGTGGCAAACGAGTTTGTTTTCCACTTGACAAGCTTTACCTCGTGCTTGAGCCTGCACCCGTTGGGAAAACCCAATTAAAGATATATTAGTATACGCTTATGCTTTCTTCCACTAGCGAGTACGCCATTCGGGCTGCAACCTATATTGCCCAACAGGATGACAAAGGGCCGATTTCGGCCAAGGATATTGCTGAGGCGGTGGATGTGCCGGTCAAGTATCTACAACAAATTCTCAAAAGCATGGTCAAGAGCGGCATTCTCTCCAGTTCTCGTGGCGTGGGTGGTGGATACAATATGAAACGTCTTCCCAAGCAGGTGGTTTTGGGGGATATAGTGACTCTCATTGATGACATCGCCCGCCAGATGGTGTGCCCCTTTGGTGATGCGGATGACTGTGGAAATAGCAACTCATGTGGCATCCACGATCGCTGGGTTACCATCGTAAATCCATACAGGAAATTAATGGAAGAAACCACGCTGGAAAGCTTGGCGACCCATTGTCCCGATCTCGCCCAAGCCAAAGGGGCGGCCCGCAAGCGCAAAGCCTCATCTTCTTCGTAGTCCGGTCCTGGTTTCACTATCACTCAAAAAAACACTTGACCGCAGGGTGTTCCCGAGGAGAAATACCACCTGCCGATAGATAAATCTTTTTACGCAAGGGTAATGCAATCAAACTACTAACTTTCTCGTAATGATAGTCAAGATGATAGCCAGGTACAGCCCAAGAAATAGCGAGTTGTTGACCAGCAGTTGGGCTGGGCTTCATCGCATCTTTTCATAGAAGCTAAATATATTTTGAATAGCACAGCACAAGATACGGTCATAAAATCTAGTAGGCGATAAACAAATCCATAACCAGTGAATCCGCAAGAATCAGGGCATTTTAACCAATATACCGATAGATATATCGTCAACCTGCCGCATACCAAATAGCCATGACAGCTCAGAAGTAAGTGACAGACAGTGGTTTTTCTTCTTGTGAAAACTTTCACAAGACTGAGGGCAATAATGGAATGAGGCAGGCAAATATAATCCAAGTATAGAAGAACGGAACAATCCTAACATGAAGACAAATATCCGATGCAGGGGAAAACAGACTATGAAACATGATAGCGCATGCGAACAGCCCGGGCTGACTGACAATATCCGCACAGTGTTGGGAAAACCCGGCAACCAGGTGAAATGGCAATTTGGACTTGCTGCGGTAAGCTTGG
>PVBE011447053.1_pt1 | contig 13901 bp, 12 predicted proteins | sample 1631181 | NCBI WGS metagenome assembly PVBE01 (sample SAMN08397723, study PRJNA350692) | Marine metagenome, whole genome shotgun sequencing project. | isolation source: water | place: Pacific Ocean | collected 2012-04 | reverse complement strand
GACGCGGCGGTCACGAAGTCGATCGTCGCTGAACTGTTCAGGGTCACCAGGCCAGAGATGGTGGCATTGGAAACACCGTTCACCTGGATGTCATTGACATTGCCACCGGCACCGATGGTCAAATTGGCAGCAGTGATTAGACCGAGCTCGGCGTCTTCGAGAAGTCCGCCCACGCCCAGACCGAACGCCCCCGCGTTCTGGCGCTCGACTTCGACGTCGCCCGTGGTCGTGACGTTGCCAGCGACAACAAATCCATCGCTGATAAGCGTGATTGTATTCGCACCAGCATCAACCGTCTCGCCTGCGGAAACCAAGATGATACCCCCCGTGGCATTGAGGTTGACGGTGCCGTTTGCGGTAATGCTGTCGACCCTGATGGATCCGGCAGTGGCGGTAAAGTCCACCGCAGCAACTGTCGTGAAAACCGTCTCGTCCAGTATGATGCTTGCGGCCTGGAGCGTCAAGTTGGTGCCGGCACCCAATGCCAGCGACATCACGCCGTTGTCGGTGATAGCACCCGATGCAGTCAGGTCGATATTGCCCACATCGCCGGCGATCCCCACCAACTCACTTTCAAAGATCCGGAACGGATTGGTTCCTTCGCCAGTTTCACCGACGGCAATGGTACCAGTACCTTGATCGTCACCGAGGTCGTTACTCAAGAAACCGTCTTCATCGGTGCCAGCATTAACCTGCGTTCCATCCTCACCGTCGGACGTACCTGGATTGAACTGGATGTCGGTGGGATCAAGCAGAAGCGTTCCGTTTCCGTCGGTGCCAAGGAGATGTACGGCCCCATCAAAGGTGAGTTGCTCCTTACCGGAAACTTCCGCGAAGCCGCCCTTTCCTCCTTGCGCGCCGCCATCGGCGATGATCGTACCCTGGTAATTGGTTGTTTGATCGGCCCAGACGATGACCGTGCCACCGTCGCCGTCCGTCAGCGCATCGGCAGTGATTACAGCCCCCGACCCGACAAACGTACGCACGGCATTCTGCAGGTCGCCTTTGCCCTGGAAGTTGCCGCCGACATTCACCGTGCCGCCGCCGGTGGCGCCGGAGGCGTCGATGCTGGCGTTGCCGAGCAGGCCGACCCGCTGGCCGAGCACCTGCACCGAGCCGCCCTGGCCGTCATCGCTGGACACGTCGATATCGCCGTAGACGATCGCGTCGCCGGCCGTGGCCTCGGCCAGCACGCTGCCGCCGGAGATGTAGGCATCCGGTTCCATCATGACGCTGCCGCCGGTCAGGCTGACCGTGGCGCGGCCGGCGCTGATCGTGCCGCCTTCGCCGATGGTCACGTCCTGGTCGGCGACGAAACCGATGTAGCCGCCGCTGGAATTGCCGTCGGCAGTGATCGTCCCCTCGTTCTCGACGTCGCGGCCGGCGAAGAGTGCGCCCTGGATGACGCCCTCGATGTCCGGGGTGATCTCGATGTAGCCGGCGTTCTCGACGTCGCCGACCATACCGGTGACATCGACCGAGAGCCAGCCGCCGTAGATCGTGTCGAAGGTGACGTTCTCGACCGCGGCCATGGTCACGGCATTCGCCCGGATATGCCCGGAGTTGCGGACGTTGCGGGCCAGGAAGGCGACGAACTGCTCGGCAGTGATATCGCCCTCGTTGATGATGTCAGCTTCGGCGGTGCCGCGGAACAATGCCCGGCCGGCCATGAATGCGTCGTTGTCCATGTCCATGGTGCTGGCGACAATGGCGCCGGCGTCGATGCGGGAATCCGGTCCGAAATAAATACCGTTCTGGTTCACCAGGTAAACGATACCGGTCGCTTCCAGCAACCCCTGGATAACCGAGGGGTCTTCGCCGAGAACACGCGACAACATGGCAGACTTCGAACCCGGCTGGGTAATATGGACACCGTTTCCGGAGCCGATACTGAAGCTGTCCCAGTTGACAATCGCCGAGCCCGTCGACTGGTTGATGAACAGGTCGAGACCCTGCTGGTTGAAGTTGACGTCGCCGTGGACGACGCCCGGGTTGGTGGGTAACTGGGCGACAACGCTGAATGGGGTAGCCAGCATGAGGCCGCTCAGGAATATGCTCAGGAACCGTGCGGACCACGGCATTTTCTGGTTCATTTGGAGTCGATCCATGTACTCTCCTTGTGGGTTATCAAAAAAATTGACAGGTTTGAAGTGCTTGGTTTCAGGGCCGTAAAAAAGCCTGACAAGTTCGGGCTTTCGATGTGCTTGAAGAAAACACACACAACCACGAGAGCCACGGCGCCGATGCCGTGAGTCTCGTGGGGGTGTCCGGATTCCGTCTCCCCCTACTATTATTGTACGTCGCGAGCAGGCGGAATCTTATGCCGGGCAGGGCAGGGAAAAGGCCGCTGGCGGCAGACCACCGAACGGGCCGCTGCCAAAGTCCGGAAAGGAACCGGAATATATTTTGTAACATGCTGATAAAAAGCAAGTTATGACTCCCCAAAAGAGATTCGGCCGGCCCTGTCCCGGGCAGGCCCCGCGCGCGGGCGACAGACAGACTGGACCGAATCCACCGACAAATTAACGCAAATGACCGCGAAGTCAACGAAATAGGACGCAGAAAATCGGCCGTTTCGGCTCGCGGCTGCCTGGACCTCCCCAGGCGGCCGGGTTGACGGTCGAAAAAGCCGCCCGGCGCCCGGTGCGGTGCGGCGCGCTGAACCGGGCCGGAATCGGAATTTGATCCGTTTGGCCGCGACAACCGGCAAAGGCCGGCATTGAGGGTATAGTGCCCCATGCAAACGATGATCACAGTCGAGGAGGCTGATCGGCTGATCCGCCGGCATGTGGGCGTTTATCCCACAGTTGAGGTGCCGTTCAGCGATATCCACGGGCGGGTGCTGCGCCGCGACCTCACCGCCGACCGTGACCTGCCCCCGTACAACCGCGTCACCATGGACGGCATCGCCCTGGTGCACGCGGCCTGGGCGGCGGGCCAGCGCGACTTCCCGATCGCCGGCATGGTCAAGGCCGGGGAGGCACCGCTCGAATTGACGGAACCCACGCAATGCGTGGAGATTATGACTGGTGCGGTACTGCCGGAAAGCTGCGACTGCGTGGTTCCGGTCGAGGCTCTCACCATCGTCGACGGCGTCGCCACGGTCGAATCGGGCGTGCATGTGAAGCCGAGGCACAACATCCACCCGCAGGGCAGCGATTCGCGGCGCGGCGACTGCCTGGTGAAGGCGGGGGTGCGCCTGCTGTCGCCGCGCGTTGCCATGCCGGCCTCGACCGGCGACGTCCTGGTCACGGTCGACAAACAGCCGCGCATCGCGCTGGTCGGGACCGGCGACGAGCTGCGAAACATCGAGGACGAGGTGCTGCCGCACCAGATTCGCCAGACCAACACGCACGCCATCCGCGCGGCGCTGTGCAATGCCGGCTACACCGACGTGGCGCTGCATCATTTCCCCGATGTCCGCGAGCTGCTGCTCGACGGGCTCAGGCGCATCCTGGCGGTGAACGAGGTGGTCGTCCTGAGCGGCGGCGTGTCGATGGGCAAGTTCGACCTGGTGCCGGGCGTGCTCGAGGAGCTCGGGGTCGAGGGTGTCTTCCACAAGGTCCGCCAGCGCCCCGGCAAGCCGCTGTGGTTCGGCATCGGCGGTGCCGGCCAGGCGGTTTACGGGCTGCCGGGCAATCCGGTGTCGGCACTGGTGTCGTTTCAGCGCTATGTTATGCCGCAACTGGAACATTCGGCCGGGCTGGAGGCTGAACCGCCGGGCTGCGCCGTGCTGGCGGAAGAGTTCAAATTCACCAAGCCGTTGACGTACCTGCTGCCGGTGCGGCTCAGCTTCAACGCCGAGGGCCAGCTCCTGGCGATCCCGGTGCCGCTCAACGGTTCCGGCGATTTCGCCGGCCTGGTGCCGAGCGACGGTTTTGTCGAATTGCCGGCGGCCGAGGATTTTTTTCCGGCAGGCACTATCGTCAGGCTTTACAGATGGCAATGAACAACATCCAAGACAAGGACAATGCAATGCTCGACACGCTGCAACGGCCGGTGCGGGATCTGCGGATCTCGGTCATCGACGCCTGCAACTTCCGGTGCTCCTACTGCATGCCGATCGAGAAGTACCCGGACTACTACGAGTTCATGCACAAGGGCGAGCGCCTGTCGTTCGAGCAGATCACCCGCATCGCCCGGCAATTCGTGGCGCTCGGCGCCGTCAAGATCCGCCTGACCGGCGGCGAACCGCTGCTGCGCCGGGACCTTCCCGAGCTGATTTGCCAGCTGCGCGGGATCGCGGGCCTGGAGGACCTCAACCTGACGACCAACGGCTACTGGCTGGCCGAACACGCCGCGGCGCTGCGCCAGGCCGGGCTCGACCGCGTGAACCTGAGCCTGGACTCACTCGACGACGCCGTCTTCCACCGCATCACCGGCCGCAGCAATGGCGGGGTCGAACGCATCCTCGACGGCCTGCGCGCCGCCCACGAGGCCGGTTTCAAGCCGATCAAGGTGAATGTCGTCGTGCAGCGCGGGGTCAATGACGAGGGGCTGCTGGAGATGGTCGAGTTTTTCCGCCACACGGGGCATATCCTGCGTTTCATCGAGTACATGGACGTCGGCAACCTGAACGAGTGGGAGCAGGACGAGGTCGTCCCCTACCACGAGATCGTCGACCGCATCGCCGAGGTGCACCCGATCGAGGCGGTGCCGCCCAACTACAAGGGCGAAGTGGCACGGCGTTTCCGGCTGGCCGACGGCAGTGCCGAGCTCGGCTTCGTTTCCTCGGTTTCCAAGCCGTTCTGCGGCGACTGTCACCGCGCCCGGCTGTCGGCCGACGGCAAATTGTACACCTGCCTGTTCGCCTCGAACGGCCACGACCTGCGGCAGCTCCTGCAGGACGGCGCCAGCGACGACGAGCTGCACACGGCGATCGCCGGCATCTGGCAGGGGCGCGGCGACCGCTATTCCGAACTGCGCGCCAAGCACCGCATCGACACCGATGCCGACCCGAAGGTCGAAATGTTCGCCATCGGCGGCTAGGGAGGACTTTTCAGTGGCAGGAAAGAAATTACCTGTAATTGTTTTTTGGTGCGGCGTGGAAGTGCCCCGGCCATACCAACTTTATTTCGCCTTAAACAGTGTTAACTGACGGTTAGGAAAATGGCCGAATTCACCCATCTGGATGACCGTAACCAGCCAACCATGGTCGATGTCGGCGACAAGGCGGCGACGGAGCGGCGGGCGCAGGCGCGCACGATCGTCCGGCTGCCGCCGGAAGTCCTGGAAAAACTGGTGGACGGCGACATCCAGTCGGCCAAGGGCCCGGTGTTTCAGACCGCGATCATCGCCGGCACGATGGCGGTGAAGAAGACCAGTGAGCTCATCCCCTTCTGCCACCCGCTGCCGATCGACAACTGCAAGATCACGATCGCCGCCGACGCGCAGCAGCGGATCGTCATCGACTGCACGGTGCGCGTGCACCACAAGACCGGGGTTGAGATGGAAGCACTCACCGGTGCCAGCGTTGCCGCCCTGGCGATCTACGACATGTGCAAGGGGCTGTCGCACGACATCGTCATCGAGTCGACCCAACTGATCGAGAAAAGCGGTGGCAAAGGTGACTTCAAACGCCAAAACCGATAGCCACCACGGCCGGCGCCAGGGCGGCCAGCCCTACGCCTTCAACCCGTACGAGATCGCCGTGTGCGGCTATTCGAACAGCGGCAAGACGGTCCTCGCCCGCCGCCTGATCGAGAGCCTGTCGGGGCAGCACCGCGTCGGCTATGTCAAGCAGGCGCACGACTTCGAAATGGACCGGCCCGGCAAGGACAGTTTCGAGGCCGCCGCGGCGGGCGCCACCGACGTCTTCGTGGCGACCCCGGAGAAGACCGCAAGCCTGACGCAGCGCGGCACCGACAAGTTCCATCAGCAGCGCCAGCTGATCGATGCCGACTGCGTGGTGGTCGAGGGGCTGAAGCATTCGGAGCTGCCGAAGATGGTCGTCGTCGACGCCGAGAACCGCATTCGCCGCGATGACCTGGAGCTGCAGAATGTCCTGGCCTGGATCGAGCCGGGGCAGCGTGACGACATCGCGGCTGTCCGCCGCCTGGTCGACGGTCATTTCGCGGCGGTCACGGAAAGCCGGCCGCTGTACGGCCTGGTGCTGGCCGGCGGCCGCAGCACCCGGATGCAGCAGGACAAGGCGGCACTGGACTATCATGGCAAGCCACAGGTCCGGCACGCCGGCGAATTGCTGGGTTCGCACTGTGCGAAAACCTTTGTATCGGTCCGTGGCGAGCAGTCCGCCGACGCCGCCGTCCACGACCTGCCGCAGATCTGTGACCGGCACCTCGGGTTCGGCCCGATGGGGGGCATTCTCTCGGCGATGCACGAGCATCCGGAGGCGGCCTGGCTGGTGCTCGCCTGCGACCTGCCGTTTGTCGACGACAGCCTGCTCACGCACCTGCTGGCGAACCGCCAGCCGATGCAGCCGGCGACGGCATACCGCAGCACCAGCGACAGCTTCCCCGAACCGCTGTGCGCGATCTGGGAACCGAAGAGCATTTTTGCCTTGCTGCATTTCATGGGACTCGGCTACAAGTGCCCGAGGAAGGTGCTGATCAACACCGAGATCCGCCTGCTCGAGCAACCGTTCAAGCACGCCCTGGACAACGCAAACCGGCCGGAAGAATACGCCGAAATAAAGAAGCGTATATCACAAGAAACTGACCAGTAAAAACTACCTGTTTAGCAATTATATAATTAATATCAACAGGAGACAATTATTGGTATTAAATGAGCCATTGGCAAGGTCATCTTTCGTGGTGATTGCGTTGTCGTGATCCGGTCATGGTGCATCGTCTCGATGTCGCCGGTTTTTGCCCTTTTCGCGATCCAGTTGACCGCGTGTCGAATGCGCAGTTTGCCTGCAAATGATTTGCCATTATTGTATCCGGCGGAACCGGGGCCTGCACCGTTCACATTTCAACCGCACCGGGAATCATGAATGTCCTGACCGACGATCAATGGCAGCAATACGAGCGCGACGGTTATTTGAAGCTTGGCCGCCTGTTGTCCGGCCCGGAGCTGGCGGCGCTGCAGCAGCGCATCGACGACATCATGCTGGGCCGGGCCAAGATCGACTACGGCCGGGTGCTCATGCAGCTGGACGCCGGCGGTGATGATTACTCGAAAAACCTGCCGCAGACCAAGGGATTCAAGGGTCCGAGCCGGGACTACCGCAAGATCCAGGACCTCGAGCTCGACCCGCTGTTCCTCGAATTCAGCAAGCATCCGCTGGCCCGGCACATCTGCGGCCGCGTCTACGGCGCCCAGACCGCGATCAAGTGCATGCGGGCGATGTTCATGAACAAGCCGGCCCGGCGCGGCACGGTTCTGCCGTGGCACCAGGACCGCTGGACCGCACTGGATCGCGACCCGCTGGTGACGATCTGGACCGCCCTCGATCCGGCCACCATCGCCAATGGCTGCGTACGGGTCATTCCCGGATCGCATCGGCAGCTGGTGAACCGCGAGGCGTCGGCCGGCTTCCTCAGCAAGGAGCAGGTCGCGGCCCTGGACGAATCGACGGCGGTCCACCTGGAATTGGCGGCCGGCGAGACCGTGCTGCTGCACAACTGGGTGCTGCACAACTCCGGCGTCAACAACTCCTCGCAGTCGCGCCGGGCCTACAGCGTCTGCTACATGGAGGCGGCCACAAAATACTGCGAAAGCGGGCTGACGGATCAGTTCAATGTCCTCTTCGGCGAAGGCGAACTGACCCCTGAAACGCTGGGTTGACGCTCGGCGACGTCGCCGGCCATCGCTGCCGTGCTCGTTGATCTTCCAGCGCCACCCACTGCCGGACGGCAGTTTGCCGGGGCCGCTGCGCCGCGGGACGAAAACCAGACAACCACGGGAAATGACATGAAGCTGACAACCGACGGCTGCCGCGCCCGGCAGCAGAAACTCCTGGAAATCCTCGCCGACCGGAAGCTCGACGGCGCCGTGCTGGCGCAGCGCGAGCACGTCTACTATTTCACTGGCCACCTGCACAACCCGATGCACGCCGCCGCCGCCCTGATCACTGCCGACGGCACCGTGACGCTGGCCGCGGACACCGATGACGCCCCGGCGGTCGACGAGTTGGCACCATACGCCGCCGACCGCTACTGCACGATGCATTGTCAGCAGCTCGAGGAGGCGGCTGCCGCACTGGCACCGGCGATCGGGCCCGGGAAATACGGTGCCGACCTCGCCGGGGCCACGGTGCTGACACGCCCCGGCGGCGACCTGCCGGTCGACCTTGGCGCCGAGATCCTGCGGCTGCGCAAATCGAAGCATCCGGACGAAATCGCCGCCATTCGCGACTGCATCCGGCTCACGGAGGTCATGTACGACACCGCCAAACGCGTCATCGGCCCGGGCGTCGACGAGGTCGCCGCCTTCAGCGAAATTCTCGCCGCGACGACCATCGCGGGCGGGGAGTTCCTGGAGTATTGCGGCAACGATTTCCAGGCCAACGCGATGGGCGGCAAGGCGCGACGCCGGACGATGAACGCCGGCGAATTGTACATCCTCGACGCCGGCCCCTGCCTGCACGGCTACCACGCGGACAACTGCCGCACCTTCGCGGTCGACGGCGCCCCGACCGGGGCGCAGCTCGAGGCCTGGGCACGGATTGACGGCGTTTTTTCGAGGCTCGAGGCGATGATCGCGCCCGGCCTTTCGGCGGTCGCGCTGTACGACGCGGCAGACGCCTATTTCCAGGAGGATGGCGGTCCGGGCATGACCCATCATCTCGGTCACGGTATCGGGCTGCGGCCGCACGAGCCGCCCGAGCTCAATCCCAGGTACAGTGCGATACTCGAAGTCGGCGACGTCATCACTATGGAGCCGGGCCTGTACCGGGAGGAGCTCGCGGCCGGCATCCGCCTGGAAGAGAACTATCTGGTCACCGCGGACGGTGTCGAAAAGCTGACGGCGTATCCACGGGCATTGACCTAGAGCGGCGGGACGGCTAAACAGGCTCGGAACCAGGGAAAGCGAAGCATAGACTCATCCCGTGAGAAATCACAACGGCACCCGTCTGTCAAATTGATAATCCGAGGCACTGTAGACCACAGTTCCCAATCGGTCTGACTTGACATTTTCGCTCGGCCTCATAGGTTTACTACGTTCAGCGTTAATTGTCAGTAAAAATCGTAATTGTGCAGGGTAACAACTGCATTCATCACTGCGATACCCTGTAAGCGCGGAAGCCTATCCGGCGACTGATGCGAGCCGGATATCGTACAAATCGAAACTACATGAGGGGAGGAAGCTATGGGGATGTTAGCGACAATTTTTGGAATTCTTGGTCTGATCGTCGGTATCGTTAGCTGGATCATGGTTGTGGTCGCAGCGTTTCGTTGTAAAGAGAACAACGTTCTCTGGGGCGTTATTTGTTTAATCACCGGCGTCGGCTCGATTGTCTTCTGGATCGTGCACTGGCAAGACGGCAAGAAATCGTTTTTTGCCTTCCTCTTGTGCATTGTGCTCTATGTTTTGGCCGGGGTATTCGGCGCTATGGCTTTGGGCAGCGCGGTAGCCGATGCGGCAAACGAACTGGAAATAGAATTTGTCGAAGGTGCGGGCGAAGCAGGCGGCAGCGAGCAGTAGCTCAAGATCGAACAAACCCAAAACGCGCTTTCCCGGTCATACTTAAAAAGCCGGGGAATTATAAACCGGCTTGTCAGCCAGGTCAGCCGTCTTTTCGCCAAGTCAGCCGTCGTCGCGGACTCGAGCGAGAATGACAACGTTCCAGGCTAACCGTCGCAAGCCGGTCACGGATAAAACCGTCTCCAGCGCGGGATCAAGCCACCGACAGATCAGGCTGAGTGGGAAACCGACGATACTCGGCAGGAAGCGGGTCTCCGCCAACGGCGTGGTCAACAAGCCTTGCGGAAATGTCCGTGTGTCGAAGCCGCAATCGGCGAAGATTCGCTCGATCTCTGCTGCCGAGAACTCCACCTGGTCGTCGGAGTAGTGCGCGTCCGTACGCTTGCGAATGCGGCGCAGCACACTGATCAACGGGTTGCCACGCTGCGGTTCGTTCGCGACGATTACACCGCCTGGACGCAGACGCTGTTTCATCTGCTCAAGCGCCGCCGGGACATCCTGGATATGGTGCAAAACGCCAATCAGCAGAACGACGTCGAAAGTATCGGTATCATCCAGGTCCTTGATATTGCGGCAAACGAACTCGGCAGTTGACGATGCGTGGTGCGCTCGAGCGTACGCAATCAGTTTCTCCGAATAGTCGACCCCTACATAGCGGCCGTAGTCACCCGCCAGATATTCGGCAGAAAAGCCAGCGCCGCAACCGACCTCGAGCAACCGGCCGATCGGCCGCGCGAGGTGCCGCAACGACCGCGTCAGGCGCAGGGACCGGGCTATACGGCAATACGGCGTGAGGTCTTTCGCCACGTACGAATCGGCAATGCTGTCGAACAATGCCTTGTCCGCCTCTTCAATCCTGCGCGGCATGAAAAACTCCGAGGCGATAGGTCAGGTATTTGAACGGAAAGACGATCGCCATCGACAGAAAAATCGTCGCGTAATAAGGCAACGCCACGGCATGGGTCAGGGCGACGAAACAGCACCAGTCGACAAAGCGAAAGAAGACGACGGCGGCGATATACTTCGCGCCCTGCCGCAGCGGGTGCTGGTGTGCCACGTCAAAGATCCAATAACGCGCCAGCAGGAACATAAGCCCCAGGATTGCCACTTGGGTGATTGCGTAGCCGGCGACATATGCCAGGGCCAGCACATCGGTGTACAGATACATCTGTGCCACCGCGCACAAGTAGGAAATCGCACCGGCCATCGCAAACCGCACGATGCTGGACGACAGTATGGACCTGGTGCACTCCGCATCCATGGCGATCAGTGCCGCAGCCGGACAATCAATTCCGCCAGGATCCCGAAGAACAGCGTCTGCAATCCGAACAAGATGCAACCGAGCGTCGCGTTTACGTGCAGGACGGGCTTTGACGTGTGCCCCATGAAAAACATGGTCAATTCGACGGCAAAGGTGACGCCGCCGGCTGCAAGAAAGGCCAGGCCGACCGGCGCGAACACCTTCATCGGCTTGATGCTGACCAGCACCATCAAGATCTGCGGCAGCACCTTGAACGGGTACTTCACGGAAATGAACGATTGCCCACCGGTACGCTCGCGGAAGGTCACCGGGGCATGTGCAAAGCGCATGTGCTTGTGATAGGCATCGAGCAGGATCTGCTGCGTATAGTTGTAGTCACCCGGCAGGTAAAGGATCTTCAGATAACTGCGATTGACCGCCAGGATCCCCGGCTGGCTGTCGCGCAGCGGCCAGCCGGTGAGCCAGCGCATGAGCCGCATGAAAATGTGATTGCCGCAACGCCGCAGCATTGGCATCCGGTACTCGATGCCGTCCGTCCGGTCACCGTAAACGACGTCTGCGGTGTCATCGAGAATCGGGCGGATCAGGGCGGCGATATCGTTCGGGTCATGTTGCCGGTCGGCGTCGAACTTGACGGCGATCTCCGCCTCGTCGTCGCGCGCCGCCGTCATCCCCGTGCGCACCGCGGCGCCCAAGCCGAGATTACGGGCGTGGCGCAGGACACGGTCGGCGCCGGCCTTCGTCGCCAGCGGCGCCGTGTCATCTGTCGACCCGTCGTCCACCACGTAGACCAGCAGCTCGATCCCGCCCGGCGCCAGCTGCTCGCCGGCTTTGCGGAGTCCGCAAACGGTTTCGGCAATGCCGCTTGCCTCGTTGTAGGCCGGGACGACAACGACAAGTTTGGCGGGAATTTCGGGCTGGGGCTGTGTCATGACCGATAAGCTATCTGCCCAACAACGATTGACCAATGTAACCGGCATGGTTCCGGCACGATGGTGCCACTCGCCGGATGGTTGGTCCCAATTCCGTTTTGCGGTCATCTGGAGAAACTGCGCCGGCAGGTGCCCACGCAGTTTCTCCAGCGGGTCACCGGCCACCTGTGCATCGTTTCGCACCAATGCACCGGGTGCCGTCCGCGCCGGCGCGCGAAGAAGGGATACGGGTCACTCAACCGCGCCGCAAATCACCGGCGCAGAGGCTGGTGGCCCGATCGGACGGCCGCGGGGATCCGGGGCTGCTTTGGGAGTAAGATTGAGGGCATATATTGACGTTGCGGCACCGACGCCTGATATTCGGGTTGAATCCAACCAAGGGAGTGAAATGAGCCAGCAACCAACCCCATCCTCTTTGCACGGCAAACGCGCCCTGGTCACCGGCGCCTCCGGCGGTATCGGCGGCGAGATCGCCCGGGCCCTCGACCGCTGCGGCGTCAGTGTCTGCCTGACTGGCCGCAAAACCAACGCCCTCGAACTGCTCGCCTCCGGGCTCGACAATCCGGCAATGACCGCGTCCGTCGATCTGCAGGACGAAAAGGCGCTTCTCGCCCTGGCCGCCCGGGTGCGGGACGAGCTTGGGGAGATCGATATCCTGGTCAACTGCGCCGGGGTGCTGCCGGTCAAGCCGTTAGTCGAAACGACAACTGCGGAATTCGATGTCTGCCTGTCGGTCAATCTGCGGGCCCCCTTCATCCTCTGCCGGGAGTTTGCCCCCGGCATGCAGCAGCGGCGCTGGGGGCGTATCGTCAATATCGCCTCGTCCTCGGCGTACAGCGGCTTTGCGAATTCATCGGTTTACTGTGCCAGCAAGCACGGCCTTCTCGGGCTCAGTCGCTCGCTGTTCAACGAAATGAAAAACGACAACGTCCGGGCTTTCTGTATTTCCCCGGGCTCCGTGCGCACCGAGATGGGCCGGCAGATCAAGCACCAGGACCCCGACACCTTCATCGACCCGCAGGAGATGGGCAGGTTCGTCGTCGAGACGATCGCCTACGACGGACACATGATCGCCGAGGAAGTGAGGCTCAACCGGATGTTCGTTCAGTAGGCAGCCGCTCAACCACCGCCCCGGGGCGGGATCAAAATGAGTCTTGCCCTCGAAGCTTCACGGCATGCAGCCGGCGCCATGGCGGAAAAAGGATGCGGCGCCTTTAGACTGGTTCAGCAGGCAAGACGGCGCCGATTTTTGGTCACCGTCCCACTGGTAATCGGGCTGGATTATGAGCCGAGATTGCCTGTGGGGTTGCAGAGAATTACGCGATTGCCTCGCATTTACCGGGTTTCATGGCATCATAATCGATTCGACAACTGAACTGGGAAGGCAACAACCATGAGCAAGCGCAAACGATACGTCCTCGCCGGCACCGGGGGCCGCGGCACCAGCATGTTCGGTGAAGCACTGATCCGTGATTTCAGTGACCGTGCCGAACTGGTCGGCCTGTTCGATTCAAACCCGGCACGCATCGCCGGTTCGCAGGCGGCCATGGGCACCGACCTGCCGGCCTTCACCGACTACGACGAGCTGCTGCAGCAGCTTGATCCCGATTGCGTCATTGTCTGCACGCGTGACAGCACCCACGCCGATTATATTATTCGGGCGCTGAACGCCGGCAAGCGGGTCTATTCCGAAAAGCCGCTGTGCACGACCGCCCAACAATGCCGCGCCATCGCGGCGGCGGCGGCCCGGTCAACGGGCGACTGCTTCGTCACCCACAACATGCGGTATGCGCCGGCCTGCAGCCTCATCAAGTCCCAGCTCGACACCGGCGCCATCGGTGATCTCATCTCCATCGAGTTCCGCGAAACCCTCGACCGCATCCACGGCGCTGATTACTTTCGCCGCTGGCACCGCAAGAAAGAAAACAGCGGCGGCCTGCTGATCCACAAGGCGTCGCATCATTTCGACATACTCAACTGGTGGGCCGGCGGCAAGCCACAGCTCGTCAATGCCCGCGGCGGCACCTATTTCTATGGCCGCAACGGGCCGTTCCGGTCGACGAACTGCCGTAATTGCGAGCACACCCGGGCCTGCGATT
>PVBE010009712.1_pt1 | contig 13901 bp, 13 predicted proteins | sample 1631181 | NCBI WGS metagenome assembly PVBE01 (sample SAMN08397723, study PRJNA350692) | Marine metagenome, whole genome shotgun sequencing project. | isolation source: water | place: Pacific Ocean | collected 2012-04 | reverse complement strand
GATTATCCCGACGACCATGCTTTCGTTCTGTCCGATAAACCAGAGCCGACCGCAGTTGAAGTTGTCCAGGCACTCAAGGAGTCAGGCGCCCAAATCCTCACAAACTATCTTCCGGTTGGCTCAGAAGACGCCACCCGGTTTTACGCCAATTGCGCATTGGAGGCCGGAGTTGCTTTTGTCAACAACATTCCGGTGTTTATTGCCAGCGATGTGGTGTGGGCCAGGCGCTTTGTGAATAAAAACCTTCCCATCATCGGTGACGATATCAAGTCTCAGATGGGCGCTACCATCACTCACCGCATCCTGACCGATCTTTTCAAGAAGCGCGGCGTCAAGCTGGAGCGTACGTACCAGCTGAATACCGGGGGCAATACCGATTTTCTCAACATGCTGGAGCAAAAACGCCTGGCCACGAAGAAAAAATCCAAGACCGAGGCTGTTCAGGCTGTGGCCGCCAGGCGGTTGGAGGATGAAAACATCCATATCGGTCCCAGTGATTATGTTCCATGGCAGAAAGACAACAAGGTCTGTTTCATTCGCATGGAGGGCAAGCTTTTCGGTGACGTGCCCATGAACCTGGAAATGCGCCTTTCCGTGGCTGATTCACCCAACTCAGCCGGTGTCGCCATTGACGCTATCCGCTGTGCAAAGCTGGCTTTGGACCGGGGCCAGGGCGGTGTACTTGAGGCACCGTCAGCCTATTTCTGCAAACATCCTGCGCGCCAGTTCAGCGACGATGAGGCCTTTACCATGGTTGAAGACTTCATTAACGAAAATGGCTGCTTAAGTCATAACAGACTGAAAAAAGTGGGTTAGGTCTTGCTTCTGTGACACGATTATGAGGCGATCAACCGCAGCGGAGTTTGAGCAAATGGGCACGATGAAGTGCCTGATCATCGCCGCCGGCAAGGGCAGCCGTCTACGGCAGCCGGGTGACAGCAAACTCCTGATTCTCCGTTTTGGGGTTACCCTTGATTGAACGGGTTATCCGCATTGCCATGGAGGCAGGAGCGGACGATTTTTATGTGGTCACCGGATACCGGGAGAAGATAGTTCGCATCTTTTTGGCTGGTTTGACCAGACGACTGGGGTGTCGCATCACCCCTGTTTTTAACCGGGATTGGAAAAAAGAAAACGGGCTTTCAGTACTATGGGCCAGAGCATACCTGCAAGAGCCGTTTTTCCTGCTAATGGCCGACCATTTTTTTGACCCGCATACTTTTTTTTCTACGAGTCTTCCAAATACTCTTTTTCGACACTTTCGTCTATTAAACTCTGAGCGAGATCCCATAAAGTTTGAGAGCCATGCACTATAGTCAAATTGTTTTTTTCAACTTGTGACCTGACGATACCGTGTTTTTTCCATGCATGACCACCGGTGTTGTAGTTCTGCAGCAATGGTTCAAGCCTGTCCAAGGCCCCCGCAAATTTTGCTTCCGGCGTTTTCTTTTTTTCAAATTCCTCCCAAAGCCCGATAAGTTCTTTTGTCATACCACTCGGAAGGATACTGAAAATTCGTTCAGCACCTTTTTTTTCATTTTCTACACTGTCTATTCGGCCATCTTTGTCGTACAGAAATGTATCACCCGCGTCAATCTCAGGTATATCGTGAATAAGCAACATTTTAATTACTTTTAACAAATCGATATTTTTATCATTTGCGTGTTCAGATAACACAATGGCCATCATCGCGAGATGCCATGAATGCTCTGCATCATTTTCATAACGGGAGTTATTTAATAAGCGAGTTTGCCTGATGATAGATTTCAATTTGTCGATTTCCTCTATGAACTCGATTTGTTTCCGTAGCTTTTTTTTATCCATAATCATCTGCATCTGCTCCTTTGGCGTGCACAACGCGCTCAGGGATACGTTCACGGTCGAAATGAGAAAGCTTTTTGAGAAGGTGAACGTCTTGCATAAGAAACTGGCCCACGGTTACCGGCGGTCATGGTGTTCTGGTCGTCGTCAACCTGTATTCCAAATGCTGTAGTTAACTTTTTTGAATCACGCATTTTCAAACCCTCCTTTCTTGGTTAATGATAAATTTAGACCCATTACCCCAAAGACACATCGGGAATCATCATTACCGAAAAAACGATCATTGTTTCCATTGTCACTAAGTCGATGTTTGCATAGTTTTTTAAGATTCCGGAATTAGCTCCTTCACCACAACAAAAATCATGGCTCCAGCAGCAAAGCCGAGCATTGAATTCATAATCTTTAGGTTTACAGCTCTTGTAGAAAAACAAGTGCCGCACCTGCAGCAGTTATGTCCCAGGTAAAAAGTGTGGCAATAAACGCCTGCATAATGGGATTGAATTGTTGTATGAAATCGATTATTTTAGGCTACCTGACCATATTAATAAACTTGACTGACAAATGAGAATGACATGAAATTATTGATGTGCCAAGTGATATATTTTTTCCGCTAACAGCCTCGAACGCAGCAACGACGGACCTCAAAAGCATCTAACGTGTGAATGATTGCGAATCTATTCTGCTAAGCTGCAAGCCGACGAACCCTGCTGAAGCGGGGCATACAAGGCCCAGCCTCCGTGTGAAAATTAAAGGGCATGAATTTGATAATATTCATATAGAAAAATTACATAAAAAACTGCTTGAACTTATAAACCGATATACATCCTCAATACGTTATATTTATTCTGATAACTCAACCCATTTTCCATTTGTCAGAGGTTCTAAATCTTTAGGCTTTAGTTTAAAAACAGCAAATGGAGTGCCTGCTGCAGTCCAGATTACTTCATATTTCTTCAAGTATGGATCCAATATGGTTTCCAAGGGTTCAGTATGGCCTACTGGTGGTACACCACCGATTGCATATCCGACTCTTTCTTTCACATACTCTCCATCTGCCCTGCCAAGTTTCAAACCAGTCAATTTTTCGATTTTTATAATATCTACTCGATTTGAACCAGATGCTATGACAAGAATTGGAAGGTCAGTTTCCTTTTCTCTAAACACGAGAGATTTAGCTATTTGGTGCACTGTACACCCAATACTATCAGCGGCCTCTTGCGCAGTTCTTGTTGAACTGGATAGTTCCTTGACGTTGAAGGAGAAACCTTTGGATAAAAGGAAATCCTGAACACGTTTTGCACTGTCTCTTAGTTCTGATGTCATGAATTTGTTCCTTTTAACAAATATAAAGTCCTGCGCGAGCCGCCATTCCACCTACCTTTGCCCCTCATTTGTCCTTCATTTGGTACAGGCATTATAATAACAAAATTCACATCGGTTTTGTCTGTGGATTCAGCAAGCTCCTGAATAAATTTCTTTGTGCGTGATGCTTCGGTAAGCGTTTATTTGTCAATCTTTACATCGAAAGATAAAAACTCAAGCCAGGTTATTCTTTATCTTGTGCCGGTCGAAAATCCCGTGCCTTGGCGGGGAATATTTGCTCCAGGGCTTTGTTGTCGACAGACGGAGAAACGGAAAACAACCAGAATCAGAAACCGAGGCAGGATAACAGGATCATCGTGTTCGCCCTGTGATCCTGCCCAACAGATCTTCTTGTCCTTCATGGGTTATGCCTTCGTTAAGAACATACATGCCCCCTTGGCTGGTCTGAAAACATTGACAACACAGCGCCTTTGCATTCCATGAGATTGGATAAGGTCAGACCAAAGATGCGCTGGCTGAAACTAGGTATCCATGCCCTTGAATACAGACGACAAAGGCGTTTGTCTTCTTCTCCCTCTGCGGGGGCAGGATCGACAGCCACATCGTAACGTGATGCCACTCGAAGGATGTTTTCGTGTTCTTTTTCCCAAATCTCTGTGTCAATCTCTAGATCCAGCCAAAATCTGACGAAATGCTCACCCGATGGTGCCTTACAGTGTAACCGTTCTTCCTCCTGATGATCCCTGAACTCCACAACAAATACCCCAATCCAGTCACCATTGTGGAGAAATTCATCTGTTGCAGCTCGAAAATCATGTGCCACACATGCAAAATTCAGTATTTGATTTCTGATTGCTTCTAAATCAGATTTCCCAGGTATGTTTCTTTTTTTCATTGTGAAACGCTACGTGCCGTGAGTTAAGAGCATTCCCCATTCGTCCAGGACGGGCGGGGTTGGTGCCGTCAGGGACGCCCGTGCGGGTCTCCGGTAAGTTCCGTAGTTGTCTGTCACTGTTTTTCGTAAGCTTCCCTCATCTCTCTTTTCAGGGTCTTGCCAGCGACGTTGCGCGGGAACTCGTCATAGAATGCGACGCCCTGTATCCGCTGAAACTTGGCGCCGACCCGGTCGTTGGTCCAACCGACCAGGGTGTCCCTAGAGACGGACTGCCCCTCTTTCAGGGTGACCGCTGCGATCGGCACCTCCCCCCATTTCTCGTCCGCAGCTCCGAAGACGGTCACCTCCCGCACCGCCTGGTGCCGGCTTATCACCTCCTCGATATCCTTTGGATAGACGTTCACGCCGCCGGATATGATCATGTCCTTGATTCGGTCGACGAGGAACAGATACCCATCACCGTCCAGATAGCCGGCATCGCCCGTGTGCAGCCAGCCACCGATGATAGTGTCTCGGGTCAGATCCGGCCGTTTGTAGTAGCCAGGCATCAGCATAGGACCCTTGCCGACGATCTCGCCGATCTCACCCGGCGCACACTCCTCACCGTTTTCCTGCAAGATTCTGATCTCAAAAAAAGGCGAGCACCCGCCCACCGAACCCTCCTTGCGTTTGGCATCGCGTTTGTCAAGGATCGTGAAGAACCCCTCGGTCAGCCCGTAGAGCTCATAGAACCGGCCGGGTAGCACTTCGTTCAGCTTGTGCTTGTGTTCCAGAAGTAGCGGTGCGCCTAGGTTCTGCAACATCTCCAGGGATTCAAACTTCTTGGGATCAAAGGCCGGGCTGTTAAGCACGGCGATTATCTGGGTCGGCACCATGATGCAATGCGTGATTTTTTCCTTTTCGATGTCCTCGATTACGCGTTCGGCATGGAAGGTCTCGTGCAAGATATAGGTGCCGCCAACGAACATCCACGACATGAGGTCAATCATTGCGCCGTTGAACACGATGGAGCCCGCGTGGAGCACGACGCTCTCCGGGGTCATTCGCCACGCCTGGGCGAACAGCATGCAGTACATAGCCCGAATGTAGTGGGTGTGGACAATCCCTTTCGGCAGGCCCGTGGTGCCGCTCGAGTACATGATGTTGTACGTATCATCATCGCCGAGCCCAGGGTCGGCGGGGTCATCTGCGGACACGCCGGCCACGAACGAAGCGTAAGTTCGGTATCCCGGTCGGCTGCTTGGGTCTCCGACCAGGATGTAGCCGTCATCGGGAATCGCACCCAGGTTACCGCGGATACGGTCGAAGGTGTCGACAAAGGCCGTGTCCCCGAAGACCAGCCCGGTGTCGGAGTCTCTGAGCAGGGTGGTGAGACCTGTATCTTGGAGCAGGGGGCTCAACGGCACAATCACGAGGCCGGTCTTGGCTGCCGCCCAGTAGGCAGTCATCGACTCCAAGCAGTTGGGTAGAACCGTTGCGAACTTGTCGCCCTTCTTGAGACCGGCGTCTAGGAGTGCGTGAGCCAGTCGATTGACCACGGCGTTTAGCTGCTGGTAAGTCAACCGTTGGCTACCCACTACCAGGGCGGTGTGGTCTCCCCGGTAGCGCGCGTGACGCGGTAGCAGCAAGCCGATGTTCATGATGGTCTCCAGTTTTTTCCTTGGGAATCGGCGGTGACTCGCTCATTGGACAGTGCTCATATGCACCGGGTCGGCGGGGCGCCTTCCCAGAGTGGATTGAGTCACGCGTCTCGGCCCGGCTGCAGCAGAAGGCGAAACCTGTAACCGCGCGAAGTATAGATGGCGAAAGACAACGCTTTTTACCGTCGCGGCCGGGATTGATAAGAGTTCCCTTTTTTGGGTCGAAGCAGGTGAAAACTTAGAGTTGTGTTCGGTAACCGAATACAACCCAATATATACCGGATGCTGGTCGTATTGTCAAGAAGGCACTTTGCGGTAAACAGACTGGGAACAGAAAGAGCCCTGAAAATCACCAGTGGTGTTTTTTATTGGGATTGATAAGCACTCTGATCATAACTATCAAAAAAGACAAAGAAAAATATTTTGGTGAGAAAAGTTGCTCTTCCGAGGGCGTTTTGAAACTGTCTACCCAGGTTTGATCCAAAGTGCATTGGGGTAGGGCAGGGTAAAGTCACTATTTTAAGGAACCAGTGTTTTACGAGGGCGCTCAGCGATGGACGTCCCTTTCCCTATCAGCCGCCATTTCTGCTACATATCATACAACAAGACCGTCATCACGCAATCGTACAGCAATTTGTCTGTCAACACTTTCATCCGCAACAAAATTCATGCTGTTGTCTCTTCAGCAGGGTATACTACATCTGCTTTCAAAGCCTTAGCAGCGAATGCGCATGATGCTTTTACGGCATTTCCTACAAATTGAGCATGAGACGGAGACCGTAGTCCACGTCAGCCGTTTTGTCCGCAGAAATTGTGCTGATCCGCTCCGTCAGGAATGACTTGTTCAAGGCGACAACCTGGGAAACGTTGACCACCGATTTTATTTTCGACGGTGAGAAAATCCTTCGTCATGTGGTTTTATGGCGTTGAACACTGGGCATTTATTGCTTCTTTTCTTTTTTCAATTTTCGTTTTTCCTTTGGACTAAGCTGTGCTTTTTTCTGTTGTTCTTTTTTGCCTTTGTCTCTTTTTCCTTTATCACCCATGTCTGTTTCTCCTTGTTTGAAAGTGAATTGTGCCGGACTGTGGAAACGAAACCCCGTGTTCGATCGTGGAGGATAGCAGATAAGCTCGTTTGGCGTCAATGTCAAACACGTCCATCCTGCGCGGAACTTCATCTAAGAACGCTTCTGTGATTTTGTCAGCTGGATTCGAAATTGCCTATTCGGACTTGATTCAAAAGTTTGTAAATCATCACTTTCTCTTTTTTGCCCTTGAGTTTTACTGCAGAGAGTTGCTCGGTCGGAAAGGTATCGATCAGCCGGTCAGAGCCTCAAACGGAACCGGTTTGGCCGGAATACGGGGGGTAAATAATGCACGTGCCCTATTGTCGCCTGTAAATTTCCATATCAGTTCATTTATGAGCTGGCCGCAGATGCGCCCCTGACAGTGACCCATCCCCAGACGAGTCCTTCTTTTAACGTCGTTTACATCAATGGCGCCGTCAGCCACCGCCGAGGCAATCTTCCCGAGGGTCACCTCCTCGCAGCGGCAAACGATCGTATCATCTGAAAGAATCTCCAAAACGCCCGGCCTTGTTGCAGAAAGCGCATCGATGATTCGACCAAACCGCCGGAATCGTTTTAGCTTTTTTCGGGCGGGTTCGAGTGAATGTTCGACCTCATTTCGGCTGATATGTCCGAGCTGAACCGCGGCTTCAGTTGCCGCGACTCTCCCCTCCTCGATGGCCGCAGCATATCCCTTGATCGTCCGGCCGTCACCGGCGACAAAAACACCGGCAATCGAGGTTTCCATTTGGTTGTTGTGTTCGACTCTCCAATAGCCGAGATGTGCGTCATATGTATGCCGGCATCCACACAGCCGGGTCAGTGTGGTAGATGGAATCAGGCCAAAACCATATGCGATTGCATCAACCGGCAGGACTTTTTCAGTCTCTTTTATCGGGCGCCAGGATCGATCAACACGGACGATAGTCGCTTTTTCAACTTCGTTTATGCCGGATGCCTTTGTGATTACACGGGCCCGATAGATCGGTATTTTTTGTTTTCGAATATTTTGTATATAATCGAATCCCGATCGCAACCTTTGGGCGCCGATGCTCGTGAGAGACCTGAAAGCGGTTGCGACTGTTTCGGTCAATGAAGCTGCATCAGCGATCGCTTCGATCTTCGCTCCGGCGTTGATCAGGTGGTGGGCCACTACGAGTTGTAAAGGCCCGCTTCCGGCAACTAAAAACCGCTTTCCGGGTACAACGCCTCCCTTGATCAACGCATTCAACCCCCCGATCGAAAAAACTCCGGGGAGGGTCCACCCGGGAAAGGGAACCACCCGTTCAAAGGCGCCCTCCGCGATAATCAGTTTTTTCCCGGTAATCTGTTTTTCTTCAATCCCGTGATTTTTTTTGGCGTAAAGCGAGATGGTCTTTTTATCGATAAAATTCCATACTTCCGTGTTGAGGTATACGGATATTCTATCTTTAACCTGATCAAAGTCTTTTTGGATTTGAGCGCCGATCCGAGTTTCAATTTTATCTGACGGACCGGTTATCGGTCCCCGGCTCCTATGATGAAATACATTTCCACCGACATGTCTGTTTTCGTCAACGAGGGCGACTGAAGCGCCGAGATGGACCGCCTCTGTTGCGGCTGTGATTCCCGCTGGCCCCCCACCGATGATGATCAAATCAAATTCATTCATTTGTACAATCCATAGCCGCATCATATTGGGTGCTGATTTCGCATCCGGGTTCGGCCGGGGTCATACAGGTGCGGACGTTGGGGATGCCGTTTACGATCATCCGGCACTCAAAGCAGATTCCGATTCCGCAGTAGACCCCCCGGGGGGCATTCTGTTTTGTCCTTCGAAAAACTCTCAGTCCGCTCGCGAGGAGTGATTCGGCAATTGTCTGGCCTTTTCGGGCCGCGATTCGGATGTCATCAATTTTAATTTCGAATTTTTCGCCCGAATCCATCTATATCCTTTTGTTTGTCCTTAAATCGGCTCAGTTTTAAGGGATCAACTGAGATAGCCAACGGTTCTCTGCTGATCATCTGGGCGATCAGTTTTCCGGTGATCAAAGATAGGCCGATACCATCACCTTCATGACCCGCAGCCACATAAAATCCGGGGATATCGGTGCCGGAAATGATCGGGAAATGATCCGGTGTATACGGTCGTAGCCCTGCATAACTTCTAATAAATTTAATTTGTTTGATTACCGGAAAAAATCGAATCGCTCTTTTGGCTATTGCGCGGAGAACATCGATGTGACAGGCGGTATCCATGCCGGCAAAACGCCGGCTGCTGCCGATGAGAAAGTTTCCGGTCTGGGTCGGTTCAAATACCAACGCAACGCCGTATGCTTCCATCTCCGGCGTCACATCCCGTTTGTACCTGCTGCTTTCAAACTTGGCCATCATGTAGCCGAATTCCATCACTTTTCTTCCGGCAACCGGGAACGTACGCTCGGCCACGAGGAGCTGCCCCTGCCGGGGTGTGATTGGAATTTCCAAACCGACTTGTTTTCCGATTTCAGGAGCCCAGATACCTGCTGCATTCACCACCTGCCGGGTCAGGATCTCCCCTGTTTCCGTGACAACCTTTTCGATGCGGCCATTGGGATCCAAACCGATATCAACCACAGGGGAAAAGCTTTGAATCCTTGCCCCGGCCTTTTTCGCCCCGTGAGTGAGCCCCTGGGCCAACGCCATGGGGTTTAATAGACCGTCGCTTGCACATTCCATACCGCCGATCACGTCATCAGCCAGCAAGGGTGCGTCATCATGCACCTCATGTCTGTCTAATATTCTGACCGGCAACCCTTCACCGGCCAGTTTCTGACAGAAATCGATGGCGACTTCCATTTCAGCTTCATTCTCTATGAGCAGCAGGCTTCCCTTTTGGGTCCATTCGATCGGGTAGTCGAGTTCTTCCGAAATTTCCGGGAAAAGGTTTTGACTGAGCTTGGTCAAATGACAGTCAAACCCAGGCATCTTATCGATTAACAGGACATTCCCCTCACACCGACCTGAAGTGCCGCCGGCAATCGCTCCCTTATCTACCAGAAGAACGTCCACATGGTTGCAGGCCAGAAAGTAGGTAACGGCCGTCCCGACTACACCGCCGCCGATGACAACCACATCCGCACTTGTACGTGTACTCATTTCATTTAAATTGCCTCTGCCTTTTTTAGCATCTTTCGCAAATGACTTTTTGCGAGACTGTCAATTGTGCCATTAAAATTTTCTCCTTTCGTTAACTCAACAAAAATCCGTTCCGAAGGGGGTCATCCGGATCGATGAGCAACTGATTGATCCCGGTTATGTGGGCCTTTCCGCTAACTTCCGGAACAATGGCATCATATTGACCCACTTTGGTCTCCTCAACCGCTTTCGCCCTGAAAATACTTCCGATAATGCTTTCGTGGACGAAATCCTCATTCAGCTGCAGTTCGCCTTTAGCATATAATGTTGCAACTTTGGCAGACGTTCCTGTACCGCAGGGAGATCGATCAATACCGCAGTCGGCAAAGAAAACGGCATTTTTGACATGTGCGCCCGCGGTGGTCGGACGGCCGTAAAATTCCACATGGGTGCAGCTGTCAATAAAATCCTTTTCAGGATGTCGGATCTTCACCTGTGCGTTTACAGCATCCCTTACCAGTTTTCCCTTTGAAATAATATCGCTTGCGTTTTCAGGGTGGATTTCCATGTCTAAAGAATCAGCGGGGAGGATGGCGTAGACATTTCCGCCATATGATACATCCATTTTTGTCTGTCCGAATTTCGGGATATCAACAATCACATCCGCTGCAAACACAAAGGAAGGGATGTTTCTGAATGTGACGTTTTTAGCGACCCCGTTTTTCACATCGACCTTCACGCGAGTCAATCCAGCCGGGGTATCTAGTGTGATACGGGTCACCGGCTCCTCCACTTTTACCATGCCGGTTTCCACAAGAACGGTGCTGACACCGATGGTGTCGTGTCCGCACATCGGTAAATAACCGCCGGTTTCAATAAAAATGATGCCGATGTCAGCCTCCGGACGGGTAGGTTCGGTCAGGATGACACCCGACATGACACTGTGGCCCCGGGGCTCAAACATCAGGGCGGTCCTCACCCAGTCCATCTCCTCCTTCAAATGGGTCATTTTATCCACAATGGTTTTGCCGGGGATGTGTGGGATCCCGCCGATTATTGTGCGGGTCGGCTCACCCCCTGTGTGTGTGTCGATGGCTGAAAAGATTCGACCAATTCTCATGGTGAAACACCTCAATAGTTTGTAAGTTGGTTCAAAGCGACAGCCGTGTTCCGATGTTCATCTCAATTGCACGTTGAAAAACCAACGGCGCGACAGCCATATCTTCCATGGCAAGGCCCAAATTGACGGCAAATGTTTTTTCTTCCTGTTTTTCTCTGGCGGGCTTTTTTCCGGTTACCAATTCGCCCAACTCGGCACAGACCTCCGGACAGTTTTGGAAATAGCCCCCCTTTGTTTTAAAATCCTCATATTGCTCAAGATGGTCCGTGGTCCACTTGTCTGCTTGGTTCAAAGCATTTCGCGACCAGTAAGAATCAAAATCAACCAGGGAAGCAAAAGTGCCTTCGTCCACCCAACCCGCGCGGATGGTTTCATGGGGTGTTTTAAGAATCGGGCCGGAGGTCACAACAATGTCACAGCCGCTGACAGCAAGACGGGGGTCATGAACAATTTCCACTTCAAGTCCCAGGGTCTTATCGGCAAATCTGCCAGATGTTTTGCTTGGCGGGTGCTGACATCGTAGGCGATCACTTTTTTCAACGGAAAGACTGTATTCATTGCTTCGAGATTTGTATGCCCCTGCATACCGCAGGCCAAAATACCGATTTTGGAAGATTCCGGTCTTGCTATATATTTGGCGGAAACAGCAGAAGCAGCGCCTGTTCGCATGGCTGTGATCCAGGTACAGTCCATTACCGCCTTTGGTATTCCGGTTTCAGGATCGTTGAGAATTAAAAGCCCGGTGATGTAAGGGAGCCCTTTGGCCTGGTTGGGTGGATATCCGCTGACCCATTTAACACCGGCCGAGGCCAGTGAGGGGATATAAGCCGGCATAGCGTGGATAAAATTGTTTTCATCTGCGCCAGGGTGTATCCCGGGTTTGGGCGGCATTTCTACACGTCCGTTTCCCATTTCAATGAATCCTTTTTCCACGGCAATAACGATTTCCGCCATGGGGATTCCAAACGAGGCCACCTCTTTTTGACTAAGATAGAGTATTTCCATTCTTTCCATGGTTCCCCCTGTGTTTAGCCATTTTGCAGACAAGATGTCAGGAAAAGTGTTTTTTCAAATTAAACATGTATGCTCAAGTTTTGCACCCCCAACGGAGTACGGTGCATCATCTGGCGTGGGGTAAATAAAAAATTTTTGGAAAAACAGTAAGGCAACCGTGGTGAACCGGAATCCACAAGGCAATCTCCGTGCACAGGCATGCGATGGTCTGGTTGCTTTTGTAACATCAGTTGCTTCTGGAATGCTAACTCGTAAAAAATTTTGTGCCGTTGTCAAAGCGCTCATCATAAATTTATTCCGGATAAATTTCTTTTTGCCCTATGCCTGATGCGACTTTCCTTAAAATATCAGGTGCGAAACTTGAGAAGCATATATGTAATATGTTTGTCAAATTTTGTCGATAAGAAAGAAAGCCATTTTTGAAGAACCCGTTAGTCCGCCTGAAGGGGAAAAAGAGCTTTAATTTATAATTGACGCATTTCCTCTCAATTTGTTAGGTTTTGGATCAAAACCACCCAAAAAAGGGGAACCTTTTGAGACATCGTACCGTCGGATCATCCGCCAACCAGATTCTGTTTATGACGTGGCTTCTCTATGGAACGTATTATATAGGCCGATTTAATTTTTCTCCTGTGATCCCCCTTTTACGGGCCGAACTTGAGATTTCAAATGCCCAGGCCGGCGGACTGATGGCGGTTTTTTTTCTAGCCTACACTATTTTTCAACTGCCGGCAGGTTATCTGAGTGATCGTTTTGGACCCCGCAAAGTACTTTCGGTTGGGGCGCTGGTTTCCATATTCGGGAATCTTATTTTCAGCCAGGGATCGAGCTATACGACTTTATCCATTGCTCAACTGATAAACGGTATGGGGCAGGCCGCAGGGTGGACTTCAGCGGTAAAACTGGTTGTGAGCTGGTTTCCCAAATCAAGACGAGGAACGGCCATCGGACTGTTTGCAACCTGTGTCACGGCCGGCAGTAGTTTGGGTATCAGGCTTTCCGGATTTCTGGGCGATCATCTGGGGTGGCGCAGTTCATTTATCATTCCTCCCCTGATGATGGCCGGGGTTGCATTGACCTTCTGGATATTAGTCAGAGATAATCCAAGCGAGAAGGGACTTTCAGATTTTGAAGATGAAGTCGGTCTTGAACAACAATTTAAAAATGACACAAGATCACGACTTGCTGTGGTTTTGTCCAATCGTACGATGTGGGTGGTGGCACTTGTTTATTTCTTCTTTGTCTACGTCCAGTTCGGATGCTTTGTATGGATCCCCACTTTCCTCAAGGAGTCGTATGCGATGTCGGTTGACCGGGCCAGCACCGTTTCTTCTCTCATCCTGCTTCCGGGGTTGGTTGCCGCTCCGCTGAGCGGGTTTTTGTCGGATCGTATTTTCCAAGGAAGACGAAAACCATTGATCCTATGGGGAATGGCCATCCTTTCCTGTTCGACCTTTCTTCTATCCTTCCGGATGGATATCGTTATTGTAACGCTGCTACTATCTGTTGTGGGGTTGACAATCATTGCGCCCGACGTCCTTTTAGCCGCCTATCCGTCTGACCTCCTTTCGAGGAAACTGTCAGGAACAGCCATGGGATTTCTGACAACATTCACGAGCACGGCTGGTATTATTGCAACACCGTTGTCCGGAAAAATTGTCGATCTGTTTCAAACTTACGAAGCTGTGTTTTTTTCCTTCGGTATTGTTGCCTTCAGTGGCACCGTTTTGACATTTTTTATCAATGAGAAGAAAACAGAAAAATGAAAAGTATCTGTTACCAGATATGTTTCTTAATCGAAGACAGGCCCTTCGGTGCAAGGAATTGAAGTGAGCGAGGAAACGCTGGCACTTGACCTGATCGACCGCATCGGGCCAGGGGGGCATTATTTGAACGAAAATCATACGATGAGGCATTTTCACAAG
>PVBE010230966.1_pt1 | contig 13902 bp, 5 predicted proteins | sample 1631181 | NCBI WGS metagenome assembly PVBE01 (sample SAMN08397723, study PRJNA350692) | Marine metagenome, whole genome shotgun sequencing project. | isolation source: water | place: Pacific Ocean | collected 2012-04 | reverse complement strand
TGGTGTAGATTATGTTGAGTTTATTAAAACTCTAGCAACTAACTTTGCTTTTGAAAGCATTTCTGCTGAAGTAGAAGGCGAATCTTGCTTTGAGATGCTTGTTCATGCTAATAAGTATCGTGATATTGCTGACAATGTTACAATTAAACTGCCCCTCACTGTAGAGGGTCTGAAGGCATGTAAAGAACTCACTGCCCAAGGTGTTGAGACTAACGTTACTCTCTGTTTCAGCGCCGCTCAGGCAGTGATGGTAGCGAAGGCAGGAGCAACATACATCTCACCATTTATCGGCAGACTGAATGATAATTCACTCAGTGGTGTTGAACTGGTCCGTGCCATCTCTGGACTGTATTGCTCTCATGGTGTTCACACCAAGATCCTTGCTGCCAGTTTAAGAGATGTCCACCATGTCTCGCGTTGCTTCATGTATGGTGCTAATGTATGCACATTGCCACCTGCTGTGTTTGACAAAATGTATAACCATGTGCTAACCGATGCTGGTTTAGCAATTTTTGAAAACGATTTTAAGGAGATCAATGGTTGAAGTTCCCTTTGCTGAATTTGAAAAAGACTTTGATGCATACATGGATCGCATTGAAGCAGGCGAAACATTTATTGTTCGTAAACCAGATGGAACTGCTGTCATGGCAGTCCCTGCTGATGAATACCAAGAACTAGCAGATCAGGTTACTGAATCTGACTGGGAAGATATGATGACAACACATGACGATGCTAGTTAAAACACAGAAACTATGCTACACTTGATAAGTCAACAAAAAACCTGATGAAACCAACAGTCATTCTTGAGAGATTTCCTTACCGCTACGTCCAGTGCGGTCTTCTGGAGATCAACGGTAGACCTGACTACCGTATTCAAAAATACCATGAGTGGAAAAAGAGATACTTTGACATGTATTTCCTTGACAACCAAATGCAACTAGACACCTGTCTAGAAGATGTAGATTACACTAAATGGTTAGATCCAGAAGGTGTGCCCTGCTACATTAAAGATACCGTAAAATACTAAGAGGTTATTATGAGCGTAAGATCACAAGTCCAAGCTGCTGAAGAAGCACTCCGTCAAGCATTGATTAACGCTCTTGCTGAGGGAGATGAAGATTATCTGTCTGAATTATTCACGCAGTATCAAGCAGTCAGTAATTTAAATAAAAAGGTAAATGACATAACTCATTTTGCTTATGATTCAAATTATAATTTCAATCTGTCATCTGATCATATCAACCGTCCTGGTGGTGATTTAGGTCGTTTGGATAACGTTATGAATCTTGGTGATTGTGTAGGCAACATTACTATTGGAAACTCTAGTGATGATACTATCAGCTTCACCTAGTCTCGGTACGACTCTAAACTAGCCCTGGTGCGGGTGAAGATATTGTCGCCTGGTTTCTACATTCCAGTTAAAGATGTAGTGGTGCACCACAATCCCTCGTAGCTCAGATGGAAGATGCAACGGAAAGATAAACCGTAGGTCGCTGGTTCGAATCCAGTCGCGGGATTTGAGGGGTAGTAGTTCAGTTGGTTAGAACGCTGCTCTGTCACAGCAGAGGTCGTGGGTTCAAATCCCATCTATCCCGTTCGGGTTGCTAGCTCAGTGGTAGAGCGTCAGTTTTCCAAACTGAATGTCGTCGGTTCAAGTCCGATCTCCCGCTTTTTATAAATACAAAAGAATAAAAATATACGTTTGACGGGAAGCTATGTCCCTAGTAAAGACAAACCAATTAACTAATCGCGACAATACAGAGAACATACAAGTTGAAGTTCTAGAAGGGTTAAAGATAAACTCGGGAAAAACTCTAAGCGTATTAGGACCTTTACATGATGCTGATGGCGAAGCAGGTGTTTCGGGTCAAGTTCTCAGTTCTACTGCAACTGGAATAAATTGGACTAGTCCGGCAGACTTAAACACAACTTATAATATTTCTTTAATTGATGGTGCTAGTAATAATACGAAAGGATTGCAACTGACTGCAGGTGGAAATGCAGGCGCAGGTACCATTGATAATATTTTCTTTGCAGGTGTAACTTCTGTTAATATAACAAGAGCTAGTGATCCTGACACATTAACCTTTGGTTTAGTACAAGACATTAGTACTACATCTAATGTTACTTTTAATGATATTACATCTACTGGTAAATTGGTAGTAAACAGTATAGAAACCAATAGTGATACTCTAGGATGTATCAAGTGGAATCCTGATGAAGTTAGATGGCAGTTTTCTAATAATGGAAGCACCTATTACAATTTTATGTTGCCAACTGAAACTGTTTATGACGTTGCTTCTCAGTATGGTGCTTCAGGAGATGGAAATTCTTATCTTGTAAAAACTAATGGTGTTGGTTTAAATTCTGGAACAGTTGTTATTGATTCAAATAGTTATTTGCAAGTTGTTTTAAATACTGTGGGGGATATTCAATATTTTAATACATTACAACAAGTAAAAATATTTGGGGCAAGCACTACACCTGCAGCAAACCTTCCAGATTCTCCTAATATTAATCAAATAACAATTGCTCCTTCATTTGTATTAAATGAATTTAATGATGTAGACATTGATAAAAAATATTATGTTTATGTGTTTGCATCTTACAATCTTCTTACTGGAGATGTGAGTGAATATGTTGTAATACCTGACACTAAAATTGTTCAAAATTTATCGCCAGCAAATTTAAGTGAAGCAAATTATAATACACTTAATATTACTAGAAATAGTACTACAGAAGGAATATTAATCTATAGAGGAATATTTGATTCTTTAATTAATGCTAAAAATTCTATATCTGGTATTGGAGGTAATCGATCGGCATTCAAATTGTTTGCTGTATTGGGACAGAAAGAATTTTCTAATCCCTCTACCGGGGCAATTGCTACGCTAACAACAGATTACATTGACTATGGAGAATATGATGTTCCATCTTGGACAAGTAAAAATGCAGATGGAACATATAAAACTAATGACATAGTACATTTTAACATCAATCCTCCCGTAAATAAAAAAAGAGGATGGGCAACCGGTGCTATTAAATCAGTTGATGGAGATAGTAATAGTTTTGTTATTGATATACAAGGATTAAATATTGATTCTACTTATTCTGTTTATGTTTATCATGATGATACTGTTGCATTACAGACAGCAATCAATGAATTATCTACAGATGGTACAGATTTTTTAATTATTCCTGGAGGCACATATTTAATTGATCAATTAAAAATTCCTGATGGATTTGCTTTACGTGGATTGGATGATGCTACTATATTAAAAAAACAATATTGGAATACAACAAAAATTAATGACACTCCTATGAGTGGATTGAGAAATTCTATGTTTGTTCCTGTAGGATATGATTCTACTGCAGTTCAAACTAATTGGACTACTAAAAACTTTGTCTTGAGAGATATAGTTATTGATGGAAATGCACAATTTCAATTATTGTATGACCGTTCTTCTTTAGGTATTGAAAGTAATAATTCAGCATTGGGATTTCCTAATAGCGAATTTTTAAAATTAAAAGATATTAAAATTAAAAATACTTTTGGACCAGCATTGTTTGCTGAGGGATCAAAAGACCTTACAATTTCTGGAACAAATATATTCAATGGTTTAGAGACGGAAAGATATTCTACTCTTTGTATATTAGCAAGTGATTCTGAAAATGTTAATATTACATCTACATTCTTTAGTAATTTTCCAGGAGCGTTAGATTTAACTACAAGCAATGTTCTTTCTATGAATGGTTCTGTTGTAAAAAATTGTGGTTCAGGCATTCAAATATATGGATCAGTCAATGCTTTAGTTCTTGATAATCTAATCTTAGGTCCAGCAGGAGAATATATTCCTGTTCCTGATTTATATGATACTGATTATGATGGTGTTAATTTATCAATAGAATATGAGGTCAATCAAAAGACGCCTGTTTATCAGTATCAAGCAGATGGTTCTGTTAAAGACTTGTCTAATACTATTATTAATTTTGATGTTCATATTGCTACGGTATCTAATAATATTGAAACTGTAGATCTTACACAAAAAGTAAATAACGTTGCATTCCAAAGATATATTGATCCAACTGTAGATGCTACTATAGGACAAATTCAATTTAATTTGTCTCAAGATAATAGTAACAATATATTTCCTCCAAATTCTTCTATAACTAATAATCAATATTATGTTTATAGAATTTTAGGAATTGATTACTATGTTCCTACTTATGGTAATGTTCCTATTGGTAGCGATGTAGATCCTGTGTTTGGAGATGGTGTAATAGTAGATAGCAATGCATATTATCAAGTAGATGTTCTGGATGACGATGCTTTCGATCAAATAACTCAGGGAGATTATATTAAATTAGTAGCGCATAACTTTTCACCACAGGGTGACGTAAATCTTTGGTATGTTTTTAGTAAATTTAGACATGAGTTGCAAAATAAATTAAAACTTCAACCAAAATTTGAACAAACTAATGGAGATATAATTTCTGCTACTGGATTTACTGGTGTTGGAGGCGGAACACAAATTGGTGGAGGTTATTATGAACTTAGAAATAAATATGTAATTGCAAAGGGAGTTATCTCTAGAGCATATTGATTAAATTATAAATACACAAAGAAACTAGAGTATTTCCTGTAAATATTAGGAGCAAAAATGGCAGCTGTAAATAATAATTCGTCAACTGTTATTGTAGGAAGAACCGCACCAGTTCCTGCAGGACAACAAGTGTCATCAAAATCGATTCCTGTTGTTATTGCCAGTGATCAGTCTGCAATTCCTGTGGAAGAGCAAAACAAACAACAATCTGAAGTTGCGTTATCATTATTAGGTATTCCTAGATCAGAAGTTGCTCTTGGTATTTTTGCTGATGTAAACACTTATGATGTAAACCCAACAGAATGGACATCGTTTCCTGAACAGATTACATCTTTGGAGATGTATTCTCCAGAAACTACAACTAATCAAGCAAAGTATACTGGTCTTGGAAATCAAGATTGGGGGTTAACTCATATTCCTGAAGAAGCAGGAGCAATGATTGAAGCACCAACAGATGAGTATACTATTCTTACATCAAAAAGATTCTTTAGATATCAACCAGGACGTGTCTCTGCTGCAACATTTGGTGTCAAATTCAATAGAGCACCATATACAATTACAGATAATGTTGTATCGGGCGGACCGGCAATAAGAAATCCTGCTATCAAAAAGTATGGCATTTTTGATAAGTTTGATGGTTATTATTATGAAAGTAGAAATGATGCATATGGCGATAACTTTGCTGTTGTAAGAAGAACGCAATCTATTATTAGAGATAACCCTCTTCCTTTTGGATCTACTTCAGATAAACAAGATCAAGATTATGCATGGGTTGGTATACCACTGACAGAAACGAATGCTTCTACATATCCAAATGCAGTAGAAGTATTAAAAGCAAACAAAAGATACCTACAAGAAGTAGCAGTTCCTGTTGCTGGAGATGCAGAAAATAATCCGGATGAATATGATAAGTGTCGTAGAGATGCTGGTTTAATTATTGAAGGTATTATTCATGATTTAAAATATGGTGGTAATGCTACTACTGTCTACAATACACTTAGATTTTTTAACGCAACAGATAGAGACAATATTGTATTGTATCTAGACACTCCTGCAACTGAGGTTACTAGGTATACTGCTATTAAAACAGCAATTACTGCTTTATTTGCTGGAACATTTGCTGGAACATCTTTATCGTCTCCCTTGAATGGATACTCTGCTACTTTTCCTGGATCTAATATTCCAACGGAAGAAGGTGGATCAACAGCAGCGGTGCAATCTTTACTTGATATTTTGATTACTGCTTTAACTGGTAGTGGTAATTATTCTTCTGTTCCATCTCCGTCTGGTTCTGTGGCAGGAGAGATGTGTGTATATCGTGATGGTTTAGTGATGACACATGCAGCAGCGCATGATATTTCTTTACTGAAAGAAAAATGTTATTATGATGTTAAAGCGGTTACAGATGATGGGGCAAATACATGGTTGAAAATTAAAATACCTTCAAATAAAGATGCTCTGCAAGTAGGACAAAGTTTTTACTTCAACAAAAATAGTAACACCATTAATAATATTACTGCAGATATTGGTAATTTACCTGATGGTAGTATATGGTATGTTCTTTCCATAAAAGATGTTACTGTTGATGCTAATGGAATTTATCAAGAGATTCGTTTATCTAAAGTTCCTAGTAATGAAGAAATTTATACTAATGTTGGTGGTGGTAATGATTCAAATCCCTGGTCAGCAGAAACTGATACTGCGTATGTAGCAGACGAGTTTGTAATTACAAATGATATTGGTGATATTAGTTTGGATGGATTTTCTTTACAAACACCAGTTGCATTTTTATTACCTGATGATATAAGAAAATACTCTGGAGTTAATTACACAGATGGATCTTTAAATTCAAATGCTAATGGATTTGTGGATGGAGCATTCCCATACTTATATCCACCTGGAGCATCTGGAGATACGGCAAACTCTAAAGGTTATATTGATAGCACCCTTGATGGAAGTAGTGGATTTACAACTCTTAAAAAACAATTTAACTATGTAAATAAAAGACTTTATAAAAACTGGGTTTGGTTTAATGTTGATCCAAAATATTATAAGGTATATGAGTATAGAATTCCACGCTCTAGAATGAGTGGAGAAAAATTGAATGGTAGAGTTACTGATATTGTTTACAGTGATAATGTTCTTGATAAAAAAGCAGGAGACCCTGTAGAAGAACCAACAACTAATGAACAGATAGAATTTAATAGTGTATGGGAACTTGATTCAACAAAAGTTACCATGTATAAAATTGAATTCTCATGGTATGGTGCTGTTGGTGCTACATTCCTTGCATACGTGCCTGTAAGCAATGGTGAAGCACGTTGGGTTAGAGTCCATCATCTTAGAGCATCAAACCAATTAAAGGTTGCTTCTCTTGGTAATGCTACTCTACCTATTACTTACATGGTATATGGTGGAGGTAGTGAAAATAGATATGGATATAAAAATGTTGATAAAATTTCCAATACCGATTCTGGTTATGGATCTATTTCTGAACAGTTAGTTAAATATGGTGCTTCATATTATATTGATGGTGGAGACAGAGGAACTGTTAGATTGTTTAGTTATTCATCAGAAACTTTAAAAGAAATTGGTGGATCTAAGTATTTGATTGAGTCTAGTTATAATCCTGATTTATTTGGTAAGAGTGGAGTAAATCAAGAAACAACTCCTGGAACTTCATATATAAATGCTCCTGCTCTCACTATCACTAATACTAATGGAGCTCCTGTATTGAGTGATTATTATATCAATGCTAAAGTATCTACAGGTAATCCAAACGATCAAGATGTTAGAGTGGTATATGTATCTGGTGATAAACTGTATTTAAGTAAAACATTATCTGCTACGGGCGGTAATATTTCTTTAATTGTAGATAGACCTCAATCTATATTAGGAATTAAGTGTAGAACTGAAATTAATGGTGTTAGGAATAGAGTTCAAATTTATCCAACTAGACTTGCAACTGGATTAACATCTAGTTCGGAATCTTTAGTTGTGCAATTACTTAAGTCCCCATTGTTTCAAACGTTTGATGTTCCTGCAGCTGTTGCATCTGTTGGTATTAATTCTGCTATTAATATTGGAAAAAGAGGAAAGAAAATTCTTTTACCCAGCGCAGATATTACTGAAACTGGAACATATTTAACTGAAGGACAGAGGACTTATGGTTACTTTAGAACTACTATAGTTGGAGATACTTCTGGAGTGGCTACTACAACTTTAGGATTGCTTGAAAAAATTAATGGTAGTTATTACTTTAGTGCTGCAGAAGTAACTATAGATGAACTTAACATTAGAGGTTCTTTCTTAAGAGTGAAAAATTATTCTGGTCCTGGAAATGATGGAGCTGATCCTGATTTAACTCCAATCGTGGAAGATCCTGGGTTTGATGGATTTCCTTCCTCTTCTCTTGCAAGACTATCTGCAGTTAATATAGATACTGAACAAAGATCTCCAATCCCTGGAACAGGAACAATTGTAACTACATTATTCTCTCCAAATTCTGGAGCAGAGTTTAATCTTCAGTCTTACTTTGATTACAATAAAGATTATCTATCGTTCCCTCTAACAGATTTAGTTGATTCATTATATGTCTGCGTCTCATCCAAATCTTTTTATAATGGATCTGATGGAACGGGAAGTTATGGAAAAAAAGGAGAGATCTTAGCAAGTCTTACTTGGGAGGAGCAGTGATACATGTCAAAGAAAATAAAAATTGGTAATGATAAACAACCAGCACCTTTGGTTAAAAGAAATGTGCCGCTATACAATTTACAAACATCGCAACCTTTAACTGATGAAGGTGGAACACCTTTGGTATCTGCTGAAGATACTTTTTTGACATCAGAATCTTCAGCAGATAAAGCAACTTCTATTGTATATACTTCAGATAAAAAAACTAACAGTCAAAAAAATGTAAGGTTATCTGGAAAAAGATTTAAAGCAAATGGCAATACCATTACAGTTGAATCTGGAGATGGGTTGTTTAAAGATGAAAACAAATACAGAATATCTTTTTCAAGTTTAGATGCAATTAATAATGATTTAGTAAATGATACGGTTACAAATAAGAAAACTAATTCTACTGGCATAATAACTTCTTTTAATATTAATACATCTACCTATAAAACTGGAGTAATAATATTATCAGATTACTCAGATACTAATATATTTCCAGGACAAATACTTAAAAGTTCTAATGATGTGGATGAATTAACTATTGTTAAAATTGAGTTTATTGGAAAAAAGGGGGAGTTAGAAAATGGAAGTATATTATTACTACCAACAGGAATTGAAAATTCTCAAGCAGTCTATGAAACTAGAGTTGTAACTTCTATTAATACTAAGAATGAATGTAGTTTAGATTTAAATGTTACTTCAAATAAAGATCTATTTGGCGAATTAATAAAACTTACTCCTGTTGAAATAGATCCAATCTTAAAAGTAGAAGAAAGTTTTGCAGCATTCAGTGAAGTTAGCACTACTCTACTTGGATATCCAAAAGCAGAAGAACAATTAGGATTGTTTTCTAATGTTTCTACTTATGGATTAGATGATGATGAATTTATTTTTTATAATAGCGACGGTGGGTATTCGTATGGAGTATGGGAAACAAGAAAAAATAAAACTTATGGAAAACATTATACTTCTAGGGTTAGAGAAGTAAAAGAAGAAGCAGCAATATCTATTGAATCATATAGAACACCATATACATTTCCTTATGGTTTTAATAGTAATTATTACAATTATGAAAGTTATAAAAAATTTAATGTCTTTTTAAAAATTGGTATGTTATTATATGATACCTATAAAGAAACTAATTCAGAATATTCAAAAAACTTTTTACCGTATGAAAGAAATTATTTTGTTTTAGAAACACTTATTGTACCTGATCCTTTGCCTGATGGTTTGCCGGATAATATCAAATTTCTTATTGGTGAAGAAATTGAAAGAACTGATACTAATCCTAAGCAAGTTTTAGGTAAGGTAGTTTCTTATAATTTAAGAGATGATATTTTAGAAATAGATAATGAAGTTACTGATATTAAAGGTAATGATAATTATGTAGAGATCAGAGGAAGAACTACAGGAACTACTGCTCGGGTTAAAAATTTTTTAGGAATGGATGGAGAAAAAGTTTTATCTGCATTACTATCTCCGGTTAATTCATACTATGAAAGTGCAGATGATTTATTTTCTCAAATTGATACTTGGACTGAAGTTTGGAGAAGGATACCAACAGAATCTTTTTTAAGACCAGACAATTTTCCTTTAACAAGAGAAGTAATTAATACATTTTATTTAATACAAAGATATCTTATTCAATCCGGAGTAGTAACAGAAGGAGAAACTGCATATTCAAATTCTGAACCAGGACCCTCTACTCATAGACCAACTCGTGCATACTTAGAGTCCAGAAAAGCTTTTAGATACCAACCAGGAAGAATCAGTGGATATACTTTTGGTGTTAGAGCATCAAATGATAAAACAGATAATAATAGTATTATTGAATGGGGAATTGGAAATAACACAGATGATTTAGTTTTTCAAATTCGTGGATCTAACTTTAGTATTGTAAGAAGAAGTGTTGTCCCATTATCAGAATCAATATTAGAAGCAAATTTTTTAGATCCAGAAGATCAAGTTACGATAACTAAAAACACACAAAACAATACTGCTTATACTGGGCTTGAAAATAAACAGGTATATGAAACTGTAATAACAAGAGATAAATGGAATGGTGATAAATTAAATGGCAATGGACCTAGTGGATGGAACTGGTCTGCAGAACAAATAACAATGTATAAAATTGAATTTGGATGGTATGGTGGTATAGGTATTCAATTTTATGCTTATGTGCCAGTTAATAATGGAAAAGCTAGATGGGTTAAACTGCATAGATTGCTTATTGAAAATCAATTAAAGCAACCATATATGGGAGATCCATACTACAAATTTAAATATTCACTTATAGTTGATAATCATATCAATACAACTACTCCACAATACTTATATAAGTATGGAACAAGTTGTTATATTGATGGCGGAGATGAAGGAACAGTTACTGTAAATTCTGCAACTTCTAATTTAAAAACAACTCCTCAAGTAACAGAAAATGGTCCTTTATTATCTACTTCTCTTGTAGGAATACAACCAAAAACATCAATTTCAAATTCAACCGGACAATTAATAAAAAATAAACAACAAATATTTCCTAAAGAACTATCTGTTAATTGTGATGGACTAACAGAAATTGCTATTGTGAAATGTAAATCTTGTCCAGAATTTGGGCATACCTATCAACCAAATTTAAATGCAGGATATAATGGTATAGAAAGAGAATTTGAAATAGTAGATTCGTCTAGAGATAAACTAAAATTAAAAATATTAGAAAAAAATTCTACAGGATCGGGATCGGGAACTACTTTAACATTAGATAACGTTGACAATTTAAGAATTGGTGACGTAGTAGATCCAGCAAATATAGTATCTGAAATTCCTGCAAATACTATAATTACTAACATTAATGGTAATGTTATTACATTAAATAATACTTTGACAGGTTCTATTAGTGAGTCGATAAAGTATCAACCAGTATTTTTAAATTCTAAAGATTTATATGCTAAGGTAATTGCTACTAGAGTTTATCTCACTTACATAAAAGAAATGGAAACTGGTAGTGGTGTAATAAGTATTGCAGGTCTGGAAGATAGATATACTACTGCAAAATTAGGAACGATTTCTTCTGGTTATAATGAAACAAAAAACGTAGCAGACCTTCTTATTGATAGAGAACTTCCCCGGTATTATTCTGTTGGATCGGGGCGTTCATTGCAAGTACTTGAAAATCCTTCTGAATTTTCTGGTAGATTATCTCAATATAATGCTCTCGCAGCTTCCTCTATACCTGTGAGTGGTAGTAAAAATACTTTGAACTTTTTATTTGATACTACTACTGATAGTGGATCGTATTCTTCGGGTCAACTTGCTGATTTTAGAATAGGTATAACTTCTTTAAAACCTGAATATGATGGTACAAATATTACTTGGAAAGATAACCAAAATAATAGTGTGCAATTTACTGATTCATATAAATTATATGCTGAACTTTTTAATGAAGGTATTAGTAGAAATATTGATGGGTATGAAAATGGAGAAAGTAGTATAAGCACAAGACCTTATACTATTGATTATAGAACGCCAAGGCCTCCAGGATCAAATACTGGAACTTGTGCATTTGTCAATATTGAAGTTGAAGATGCAATTTTTCAATCGGTAACACAAGTGCAAGGTAGTACTAAATTTATTGACCCATCTAATATTCAACAAACATTTATAAATGCTGGTTATACTTATGATGCAAATTCTTATTATTTAATAGCAAATTCGTTTAATGCTATCACATTCAATCCAGAAAATGCTGAAGTAGGATTTGATTCTAATAATATTACTCAAATAGAAACATCACCAAGTGTTGGATCTGGTGTTAGATTTGCAAGTAATGTAATTCAATATGAAGAGGGACTTAATACTGGTAATTATAAATACATAATTAAATTATCTAATCATCTACCTGGACAATCGCAATCATCTGCTACTTCTTTAGTTATTTGGTTTGTTCCTATTAAATTGATATCATATAGAAAAAGTATTATCAAATCATTTAACTTTAATCCATATCCACTATACTTCTTTATTGAAATGAGAGATGGATCATTAATAAATGGTGCAACAATTAAAGAGGTGACGCAGGTAACTAATACTTATAATCCAAAGTGGTTTATATCTAAGGAACTGGGAGATAGTCAAATGACTATTTCTAATTCATCAATTCAAGTTGGTCCTGTGGGAGACTTAAAAACAACAACAGGAGCTCTCACACAAATTCCTCCAAACTTTAGTTCTGACAAACGTTTGTCATCTGCTTTGATTGATGTTCAAAATCAATCACAACTAAGACCATATGAAGTAATTGATAAATTTTATGTTGGGCAGGATACTAAATTAATATCTTTATCAAATATATTTGATTTTGAAAAAGAAACAATTACTCCTGATTTACTAAATACTACAGCGTACTTTTTCTTGGCAACTTCTAGAGAACCTGGAAATACAACGGATGTTCAAGCTACGTTAACTTACATTGAGCAGCAATAAAAAATATGTCTATTAAAAATAGTAGGATATTTGGTTTATCTGTTTCTCTTTCTTTAGCTGATATTTCAGATACAAAACTTGCTTTAAAAAATCTTCAATTAGAAAAGAATGATTTAGAAGTAATTAGAGGGATTGGTGCAAGCGGATTTGATAAAAACGATCTTCAAACTTTATCTAATATATCCGTCCCTATTTGGCAATCATTTGATAGATATATAAATGATGTATCAACTTATAGAACAACACTATCATTATCAGGTGGAACTGATTTTCAACTTAGAGGTAACTTAAAAATTGCCGGTGGCATTTCTGCTACAGCATTTAGATATCCTGTTCTTGATCTTACTCCATTTATTTTAGATCCAGATGATAACCCTGTTTTAAAATGGGGCGATATATCTACCTCACGAGTTAGTTCTTGGAGTACTTTTGATAGCACTATTGCATATGGTGCAGACGTAGAAATTGGTGGAACATTAAGTGTTGGTAAAATTAAAACAAGAACAGTAGCAAAACCAACAAAATTTAATGCAGAAACTGCTACTCATAAAATAAAAATTAATGTAGACGGTAATACGAAATACATTTATGCTATGAAAGGAATACCTTTGAGATTTAAAGGGTATTTTAGAAACTTTGATGCAATAGTAGATTTTAATAATCCAACATTTGGTGTAGAAAAAGTTAGTTGGAGAATTGATAGAACAGATGGATTGGGAACTGAAGATTTTGAAGATTTTACAGGAGAAAATGGTTCTTCTACTAGATCTAGATTACAATATCAATCTCCTTTTGCAGCAGAAAGATTTATTGAAATATATTTTCCTCCTGCTGGAATTAGAAATTTAAATTTAAATAGTATAAACATACAAGAAATACCAAAAGTCGTATTAGATAATTTAGATTCATTATCTCTCTCTGGTAATGGTTTAGTTGATTTTCCTGATGTTAAATTTATTGCACCAAAGTTAGAAACATTAAATATATCTAATAATGATTTTTTTAATGCTAGTATAAAAGCAGAAAGAAAATTAAACGAGTTAATAACTTCTAAATTGCCATTGACATTAAAATCTTTAAGTATTGTAGGTTGTTTTTTTGGTGGAATAGAACAAAATATATTTGTTCCTTTCCAGGA
>PVBE010601098.1_pt1 | contig 13903 bp, 14 predicted proteins | sample 1631181 | NCBI WGS metagenome assembly PVBE01 (sample SAMN08397723, study PRJNA350692) | Marine metagenome, whole genome shotgun sequencing project. | isolation source: water | place: Pacific Ocean | collected 2012-04 | reverse complement strand
CCTCCTTTGCGAAAGCTTAGCCTCAAACAGTACGTTCGAGTGCTCATGTACGGCGAGGCGGTGCAGATGGGCACGGCGATCGGCGCGATCGGCAGGCCGTACGTGGAGTATTTCTCCGATCACTGGCTAGTGTATCGTTTGCGATACATTCGGTCAATTAGCGGGCGGCAACTCGAATCGACGTGATCGGCGTCGGTTTGGCGGCATATACGCATTTCGTTATTGGCACGTCTTCGATGTCGCCCGTATTGCGGGCGCAATCTTTACCGCCACGCTTCGGCGTTGTCCTGCGGATGGTAGCCGATCTCTTCGCGGGAGTTGGCGACGTCCCAGAAGCGCCACTTGTTGTCGGACACGCCGTAGTAGACGCCGAACCGGATGTCGTCCGGCGCGTCGATGCATGCAGATGCCAGGCGCACGAGATCGCCGTGGCTCAGCAGCGTCGCGAATTGTCTCGGCGCCGTGGGGCGACCTTCGCGATTCAGAGTGCCGATTCGCATGCATAGAACGGATAGGCCGAACACGTCCGAGTGGTACCGGCCCGCCGCCTCACCGAAGGCTTTGCCGATGCCGTAAGGACCGTCCGGGCGGATCGGCATCGTCGTTGTGATGTACGGAATCGCATCCGGGTCCATGCCTTCGTACTCTCCCGCGACGATGGCTGAATACGGGAGATCGTTCTCGTAGTTGCCGGTGGCGTGGTTCGAACTGGCGAAGATGACCCGCTTCGCGCTCGCAACCCTCGCGGCCTCGAGAGAATTGTAAGTCGAGGTAAGGTTGTTCCGGTGGACGACGTCCCACGGGCTGTGCTGCGAAGGGATGCTTGCCAGGTCGATCACGGTGTCGATCCCCTCGAACGCGGGTTGGATCGCCGCGAGGTCGGTTGTGTCGGCGACGTGGCAGTCGAATCCATCGATTGCCTTGATGTCGACGCCGCTCAGGTCATAGCTGTCGGCCAAGCCATCTCTCAGCACGGAGCCGACCAGTCCGGCCGCTCCGGTGATCAGCACTTTTTTATTCGCAGCCATTTGTCTCTCCTGTATATTGGTTCGATCGCTGCCAGAGATTATAATGCCAACGCACCACCGTGATCGCAGCGATTCAGGCCGCGTCAAGATTTTCTGCGGCACGGTCAGTCCAAAGAACCATACCAAACCAACGGAGCTCTGACCTTGAACGAATGGACAATGGACCGATGGAAGTATTTCGACATCACCCATCGGGATCACGTGTTGTGCAACCCGACGACGGTTGAGAAACTCGACGGACTGATCGGTTTGCTGAATCTCGATCGCGGCGCTTCGGTGCTCGACATCGCGTGCGGCAAAGCGGAGATGCTGATTCGGATGGCGGAAGCTTACGGCGTGACCGGCGTGGGAATCGACAAGCCGCCGTTCGCCGTGGCCGACGCCGAGGCCAAGCGCGGCGAGCGCGTTCCCGACGCTGAGCTCGAATTCGTGCTTGGTGACGGAGCGGACTACAACCCCGAGGCGCCCGGTTCATTCGACCTCGCCGCGTGTATAGGCGCGAGTTGGGTATTTGGCGACCACCGAGGTACGCTGCGCGCTGTTAAGGCGATGGTGAAGCCGGGTGGCTTGGTCATGGCCGGTGAGCCGTACTGGATCTACGAACCGGATCCCGAGCATCTGGCGGCCGGGGGTCTATCGGCCCCATTTTTCGGCACGCATGTGGAGAACGTTGCGATTGGCGAAGAAGAGAGTTTGACGCTGCTGTACACGATTGTCAGCAATCAGGACGATTGGGACCGGTACGAAGGGCTGCAGTGGCGGGCCGCGGCGGAATACGCTCGCGAACAGCCGGACGATCCCGATTTGCCGGAGATACTCGCTCGAGTTTCGAAGAGCCGTGACATCTACCTGAAGTGGGGTAGGAGAGATTTCGGCTGGGCGATTTACCTGTTCCGTAGGCCCGAGTAGGTGCGGAGTGAACCGACGACTGACAGCAGCTTGTGGGACGAAAAGGACCCAAGGGACGGAAGGGACCACAGTGACTGTTGGTCTGTAGCGATTCTTGGAACCGATCGACGAGCACGGGCTTGACAAGCACATACTAGCCAGAGGCGGTGACGGCGCGCCGCGTCGTGAGAACGACTCAGGAAGGAAAGTCGATGAGTAAGTCTGAAGCGGAGATTATCCTGGATCTGGCAAAAGACCGTGGGGCGTTGCTGTTCGGCGAGTTCCAGCTCTCCGCTGGCGGCACGAGCAACTTCTATTTCGACGGGCGCATCATTACGCTCGACCCCGAGGCCGGGTACCACGTAGCGAAAGCGATTCTGCCGATCCTCAAAGAGTGCAACGCCCAGGCCATCGCCGGACCCACGCTCGGCGCGGACCCGATCGTCGCTTCGGTGTCGACCGTGAGCCACCTGGAAGGCCACCCGGTCCCGGGGCTGATCGTGCGCAAAGAGGCCAAGGAACACGGAGGCAAACGCGCGATCGAGGGCCCGATGGCCGAGCTCGGCGCCAACGCCCGAATCGCGGTGGTCGACGACGCATGCACGTCAGCGGCCAGCCTGTTTCACGCCATTGACGCCGTCGAGGCCGCCGGGCACCGGGTCGTCAAGGTCATCACCATCCTTGACCGCGACGCCGGCGGGAGCGCCGAGCTCAAGCGCCGCGGGTACGATTTCGTGGCGTTGCTGAGGGCTAATGAACAGGGCGAGATCGTTCCGGTTTCGTAGTTAGCCGCGCAGGCTTCGAACGGTGCCGCTTGTCATCTTGGCGTGTCGTGCTCCGTGCGTCTTGGCATCCTGACGGTTCCTACATTCCTGGGAAAGGTCAGAACGGGATGCGGTGGCTTTCACTGCCGTGTTGGGGGCTGAAGGTTGGCTTGGCCCAGATGGCGATAAACCAAATGAGTGGCGAAGAATATGATGTGTCATTCTGATCCTTCCGAACGCGGAAGGACGAAGAATCTGGTCGCTGAACACAACATTTTGCCTGAGCAACCCCAAACGCTTCTTTTTATCCAGGCCACCCAGCATGGTAAGAAACGTCGAGAACAAAGTATTGGGCCAATGATCGTAACGGCTCAAACGACTCTTGCGTGTGGGGGCCCTTCGACAAGCTCAGGGCGAATGGATGGGTGCGTGGCTCCCCATGGACGGATGCCCAGCATCGCGAAGAGCGTTGGGCGCAAATTATTGAGTTGATGACCATAAGGGTCAGAGCACCACTCGAAGCGGTTGGTCTTGAAGCTGATCCAACTCAGCCGAATTTTGTGCCGGCGAGGCGGACATTTTGGCTCCACCGACATGCGGTTTCGCCGTTGACCGTCGCTAGCCCTGGATGCCCTCGACGATGAGCCTGATGCCGAGAATCAGGACCACGATGAGCAGCAACCGCATTATCCACGGGCCTTTGACCCATCTGGACAGCTGAGCGCCTACCTGGCCGCCAACCACGAGTCCGATGCCGGAGAACAGGAACGTCGGGTACCACTCAACGTGGCCCAGCGTGGCGTGGGTCGCCGCTCCGACCGTTGTGTAGAATGCCAAGGCGAAGACCGAGGTCGCTACGGCGATCCTGACAGGGAACCCAAACGCCGATATCAGGACGGGCGTGCGCAGGAATCCGCCGCCCGTGCCGAAGAAGCTCGAGATGAATCCCAGGAATATGTTGAACGACGTCGCGAGCAGCTCGTTGAACTCGTATCGATAATCAACGCCGTCCGAAGTACGAATCCCGCGTGTCCGCACGCTCTTGGTCACGATGTGCTTGGGAGTCTCAGTCGCGGCCGAATCGGGAAGGCCGGGACGCACGGCCAACAGGAGCGCGAGAACGAGCAGCAACACTCCGAACAAGATGCGGAACGTGTTCGGCGGAACCGATCCTACGCCCAGAGCGCCGAGGACACTGCCAGGGATGGCAGCGGCGGCGAAGAGCAGGCCGCTGCGGTAGTCGATCACGCGCATGCGCCGATAGGCGATCGCACCGGAGATGCTGCTAATCGCAACGGAGGCGAGAACGGTGCCGGCCATGACTTCCGGCTCGAGGTCCATGAAGACCAGGAGCAGCGGGCCAAGCATAAAACCGCCGCCGGCTCCGATGAGGATGCCGTACGCCCCGGTCCCGAAGCCCATCAGGATCAGCCATAGCCATTCCACGTTGCGGGCCGCAGCTACGCGGTGAGCATGCGCACTGTCTCGTGCACAAGCTCCGGGGGAACGTCGTTGCGGGTGGCGGCGTTGCCGATGCCGTCGAGCAGCACCCAGCGAATCGCGCCGGACGACGTCTTCTTGTCGGAGAGCATCGCTTCTCGGATTGCCTCGGGTTCGATGCCCTTGCAATCCAGCGGCAGACCGTACGCGCCCAGGACGGCGCGTTGACGGGCTACTTCCTTGGTCGACATCATGCCCATCGCTTCGCCGATGCGGGCGGCGCCCATCATGCCGATGCTGACCGCCTCGCCGTGGAGGTATTGCCCGAATCCGGCGGCAGTTTCGATTCCGTGCGCGATCGTGTGGCCGTAATTCAGCAGTATCCGTATGCCGAGGGTCTCGCGTTCGTCCCGGGAGACGACGTTCGCTTTGATTGCGACGCTGCGCCGGATGACATCGGTGGCAATCTCCGGCTCGAGCGCCAGAATCGGTTCGCGCTGATCCTCGAACGTGGAGAGCAATCCCTCATCCATGATCAGGCCGTGCTTGATGGCCTCCGCCCATCCGGACGTCAACTCTCGCGCCGGCAACGATTGCAGCGAGGATACGTCGGCGAGCACGAATTTCGGCTGATAGAAGGCGCCGACCAGGTTCTTGCCGTGGGGTAGATCGACGGCCGTCTTGCCGCCGACGGCGGCGTCCATCATCGCCAGCAAGCTAGTCGGGACCTGCGCCAGCGGCATGCCTCGAAGGTAGGTCGCGGCGACAAATCCAGCCAGATCGCCCACCACGCCACCGCCAACCGCGATGATCAGGTGGCCGCGCTCGGCTTTGTGTCCGGCCAGCCACGTGTACATGTGCTCCGCCATTGCCAGCGTCTTATTCTGCTCCCCCGGCGGGATCAAGAACATGTGCGTCGGTATGCTGACGGCTTCCATGGCGCGCTGAGCTCGACGGGCTTGGCCGCGAACGCCCTCGTCGGAGACGATGTACGCGACCGGCGGTTCGAGAACTTTTCGCACCCGTTCGCCGAGTTGGTCGAGGATGCCCCAGCCCACCCACAACGGGTAGTCGCCGGCGGACGTGTGGACTTCGGCGGCGAGGTCAGCCGTTGCCTGAGAGCCGCTCGGAGCACTGTCGTTTGCCATCTTCCAACCTCGAATTGCCTCTTGGGCGGCTTGCATGGGAGTCAGATCGTCGGTATCGACGATCCAGTTTGCTCGGTTGTAGTTTTCTTGGCGCTGGGCTTTCAGCGATACGATCCTCTCCAGTAACTCGTCATCGGCAAGCATGGGTCGAACGACGAGATCATCGGCTTCGATCTCTTGCTGGCGTTCTAGCCGTTCGAGGATGTTGTCGGGGCTGGCTTCCAGCAGCACGACTAGACCGTTGGCCCGCATTGTACGGCGGTTGGCCGCGCCCATGATGATGCCGCCGCCGGTCGAGACCACCTGGCGCGATCCGCTCGCGATTTTCGCCAGGGCTTGGTGTTCCAGCTCTCGGAAGCGCGGTTCGCCATCCGTCGCGAAGACGTCTTCGATCGACATTCCGGCGATGGAGACGATCTCGTCATCCGTGTCGATGAACCGCCAACCTAATAGGTCCGCGATTTGTTTCCCCGTGGTGGTCTTGCCGGACCCGGAGAATCCGGTGACGAAGATGTTCTCTCTCACGGCAATCCGCTCGGGTGTGTGATCAGGTTGGACGGAGAATCGGAACCGCCCAAGTCAACCACCGGTGTCGTTGGTCGTAGTGCGGGCCGGGTCGGTTGTTGCTCTCCGACGGAGAACTGATTCGAACCCCGACGCCAAGATGACCGCCGTCTCATACCGATTCGCTCCGACGCACAGAGAATCTCGCCGCGAGATAGGTGCGGCCTCGACGATATCGTTTCGGCCGGACGGGATCTGCCAGACGTACCATAGGCAGGCCAAGATGGCCTGCCTATTCAGTCAACCGATAAGTAGCCTCATATGAGGCGGAGACTATTCGTCTTGGATACCCTGCGCCGACAAGAACTCGACCGCCTGTTGGACCGTGGCGATGTTCTCGGCGTCTTCGTCGGATATCTCCAGCGGGATGTCATCGGTGCTGAATTCTTCTTCGAACGCCATGATGAGTTCGACTAGGTCAAGGGAGTCCGCGTTGAGGTCTTCGGTGAAAGACGCATCGAGGATCACCTCTTCTTCATCGACGCTGAGCTTTTCGGCCACGACGCTTCGCACTCGTTCCAGGACTGTTGCCACTGTATTACCTCCGTGGTCGATAGGCTGTTGAATTCGTAGGATATTACTTTTCGTCTATGGATTCTATCACTGAGCCAAGCACGCCGTTAACGAATTTCGATGAACTTTCGGAGCCAAACGTCTTTGCAAGCTCGACCGCTTCGTTGACCGCCGCTTTGGGCGGGGTTTCGCGCCATATGACTATTTCGTAGACGGCAATGCGCAACAGGTTCCTATCTACGATTGCCATCTGGTTCAAAGGCCAACTCGGTGCGAACCCACAGATAATATTATCGATTTCTCCGAGATTTGCAAGCACGCCGGCGGAAACTTGCTTGAGGAACGACTCGGATTGGGAATCGAAGTGCTCTTCGGCGAGGCGGTGCGCGACCACGGCCTCCACGTCATGCCTGACGCAATCGACCTCGCACAGAATTTGCATCGTGGCGATACGGGTCAGGCGTCGCGAGGAAGCGGCCCGTGTAGATGTCATCGGTGGCGCATATCGCTGAGTGAGGTGATCACGGTGTAGTTTCGTGCGCCTGAAGCGGCGCGGCCGGTTGCGGGCCGGCGCCCAAAATCCGTTTCAGGCGCCTATTCAATATCGTAAGTTCGAGCTTGATTCTAGTTCTTGTGCAACTCGAGGATTGAATCGATGTCCCCGACGTTGACCGTGGTCGCCCCACGGCTGATGCGCTTCACCATACCGTTGAGCGCTCGGCCCGGTCCGATCTCGAGGAAGCTGTCGACGCCCGAGCCGACGATGTAGTCCACGGAGTCCTTCCACTGGACGCAAGAGCAGATCTGGGCCACGAGTTCCTGCTTCACGCTTTCGGCCGTGGTCAGAGGCTGTCCGGTGCAGTTGCCAATAATCGGAATCTCGGGATCTTTGAATTCCAGCGATTCGATGGCCTCCACCAAACCGGCCCTGGCGGGCTCCATGAGCCCTGAATGGAACGCGCCGCCGACCCTGAGCTGGATGACCTTTTTTGCGCCCCGGGCACTGGCTAGGTCCATCGCTCGGGCAATGCCGAGGGGTTCACCGCTGATGACGATTTGCTCAGCGGTGTTGACGTTGGACACCCATACGCCGGTTTCGCGCGCTACTTCTTCCAGCGACATTTGATCCAGCCCGATGACAGCCGCCATCGTGCCGGGGTTCTGGTCACAAGCTTCCTGCATGAGCGAGCCCCGCATTTGAACCAGACGAGCGGTCTCGGACACATCGAGAACCCCGGCGACCGCGAGGGCGGTGTATTCGCCCAGGCTGTGGCCGGCCATCATGACCGGCTGGGGCATCTCTTTCGGGTCTAGATTCTCTTCCATGGCCTTTACGCAAGCGAGGCTCACGGCCATGATTCCCGGTTGGGCATTAATCGTTTGCCTGAGCTCGTCTTCAGGACCTTCGAACAGAACCTTGGTTAGGGATCTTCCGAGCGCGTCATCGACCTCGTTGAAGACCTCGCGAGCGCCGGGCGAGGCATCGTAGAGTTGTTTCCCCATGCCAACAGCTTGCGCCCCCTGCCCGGGGAACAGATACGCAACCTGCGGGCCTTCGGCACGCTTATGGAAGGTAAGGGTCATGAAAGGCTCCTAACGATTTCTGATTGAACTACGCGTGAGCTTCGGCGACTAGATCGGAGGCTCGGAAGGGACGACTTCGCGTCCATTGTAGTAACCGCAATTTGGGCAAACCCGGTGGGGCAGCCTCGCGCTACGGCATTGTGGGCACTGAGACAGGGTCGTGCGCTTCATACCGAAGTGAGCGGATCGCCCGCCCTGACGCTTTTTGGAATGTTTCTTTTTAGGTAGCGGTGGCATTTCAGTTTCCTCTATCAATCGGCGTATATAGGTCGGCTCCGCGACAACGGATCAGTTTTCGTCGATGCGACTCGATGCCAAGTTTAGCAAAGCTCCCCATCGCGGGTCCAAAGTCACGGTGTCGCACTGGCACTGCTCGTCGTTGAGGCTGACGCCACACTTCGAGCACAGGCCGGCGCATGTTGGTTTGCAAAGTGGTTTCATGGGCATGTCAAGTGTGACGTAATCTCTCACCGGACCTGTCAGGTCCAGCGTGTGGTCCTCGTTAAGCAACAAGGCCTCGCCGTCATCGTCGACCGAATCAGCTTTTGCACCGGTCGCGGGGTCCAGCAGCGGAAAGAATTCCTGCTCGATCATCATATCGACATGTTGATCGAACACCACTAAACATCTGCCGCACTCCATCACGACATCAGTGTTCAACGACGCACCGGCCCATACGCTCTTGTCAGTACGGAACAACACGGCCGTTCCGGTCACCAAACTTTCCCCGGCGCCATCGAGGAGTCCTGCCCGACCCTCCACCTGGTACTCACGACGGGAACCGCTGGGTTCCAACAAGAGTTGGGAAACATTCAGAAGCATCACCACACCCCCGCCTGCTTGGCGAAACTCCGGCCAATCATGAAATTCTAGGACTGACGCGGCAGTTGTGTCAAGTTTCACAACGCATATGTTTCATGAAAAACCGGACGAATTGGCCCTGTTTGGTGTCTTAACGCCGATTCGCACGCCGTCCGCCGCCAGCGGATGACGCCGCCTGATGTCGATCGCTAGAGGCCGACTCGGCCGACTCCGCCGGTTGCGCCGTCCCCGGACAGGAAGCCGCGAATCTCGTCGGCGAACTTCACCTCCGAGTCGTCCTCGGGCTCGTATCCCAGCACCTTGCGAGCATTTGCCAACGACCAAAACGCGCGAGTGTTGTTGCTAATGCCGTACACGACCAGCCAGGGAACGCCGTATTCGTTGTCGATGCTCGGGGCGTCGACTCCCTTCGAGAAGAGTTGGGCGAGGTCGCGCGGGCTCGCGTAGGCGCCCAAATCGCGTTTGAAGTTTGCCGGATTGCCCGCATAGGCCTCCGCTCTAAGCTCGCGCGGCGCTCCGATCCTGACCAGGACTGCGCCCATCTGCCGTTTTTCGACTCCGGCTCCACCCGTGTGGTCTTCTTTCCCCGAGGCGTCTCTGAACCCCATGTTACCGCCCGCGAAGAGAAACCCCATGTGTTCGTATGCGGCCTTGGCCCATCCATAAAAATTGTCGGACAAAGGCAGCGCATGCGGGTCGAGAACCTCCATGCGTCGCTGGTGGATCAAGTTGTGCTCGTACCAGTCCGCCGCGTGGTTCGAACTGGCCATGACGACCCGGCTCACTCCGGCGTCGTAGGCTGTTCTGTACACGTTGTACGCCATCTCGACGTTTTTCTTCTCGTCGAAGAAGTGGTCCAGCGGATTGTCTCCTCGCCTGCCTTTATGGCCGAGATGGACCACCGCGTCGACGCCTTCGAAAAGGTGGGTATACCCTGACCTGTCCGGATCGAGCAGGTCGGCAATTTCAACGTCTTCGACGATTTCGTCCCGCCGGTTGCGCTCTTTGATGTCCACGAGCACGGTCTCGTATCGCTCTTGGAAAGTGGGCAGGATCATGTCGGCGATGTAGCCCGTGGCGCCGGTGATCAGGACTTTGTCGGCCATCGTGTAGCCTCCTTCAAACGGTTGAGTCGATTATTGCACGAACGGGACACGGGTCGCGGCGTGGGTTCAATAAAGACCGCGCGCCACGACCTAAATTGGCTATGGGGCCGAGGCCGGGAATGTGAGCGGGATGGCTCACGATTGTGGCTTGACGTCTACGCGTCGACCTCGATGCGCAGTCGTTTGTTGATGCGACCTTTGCTCTCGTGGCCGACGACGCGAATGCGACCGACCTCGCCGGTGCTGGCGACGTGGGTGCCGCCGTCCGCCTGCAAATCGAGTCCGGTGATGTCGACGGTGCGGACCTCGGCGATCTGGGGCGGGAGCAGGTTGATCTTGGTGCGGATGAGATCCGGAATCGCGAACGCCTCGTCTCTCGGCAAGACGTTGATCGCGATCGGCCGGTCAGCCTGGACCTCTTTGTTGATCGCCTCTTCGATTTCGTCGGCGAATTCGGCGGTCATATTTTCGAGTTCGAAGTCCATGCGGGCTTTGAGCGGTTGCATGTTGCCGCCGGTAACTTGGGCGCCGTAGTCGCGCCACACGACGCCGCACAAGATGTGCAGAGCCGTGTGGGTGCGCATGAGCTGGTACCGGCGGTCCCAATCGACGGCGCCGTGGACGGATTCGCCGACTGCAGGCGTGTCTCCGTCGATTTCGTGAACGAGCTCGCCATTTGCACGAGACATCTTGCGGACCTGGAACTCCACATCTCCAGAGCGAAGCACGCCGGTGTCTGACGGCTGACCACCGCCGCCTGGGTAGAACGCGGTGCGGTCGAGCACGGCGCCCTTGCCGGCATGCGCCACGATTCGGGCGTCGAACTCACGTAAGTAGCTGTCGGCGTAGCAGAGGATGTCTGTCATGAGAGGTTCGCCTTTGTGTAACGATGTGCTTGTTCTTCGGCACGAATTGTACGCGCGAAACGAGTTCGTTGCCAGCGAGGCTCGATTGGGTGCGGCCCTTCGACAGGCTCAGAGCCTGCCTTGAGCTCGTCGAAAGGGCGAACGTGCTGGGGCGGAGCGCGCTTGGGATGCCTCGTTGCGGTGAGATCGGGACGAACGGATCGAGGGGTAAGTCAGCCTAAATCCGTTCGTGTGAGTCCCGACGCATCGGGATCCCGGCGGCGTCGGGACCTGTCGAACCACCTTGGCCAGCCAGGTTTCGCAGCAGCGCCCAGTCTTCGTCGATCAGTGCCTGTTTCTTGATCCTGGACCAGCGCTTGATCTGCCGTTCTCGCTCAAGCGCCTCGATTCTGGTCGCGAAACTATCGGAGAACACCAAGGTGACTGGTCGCCTGGACCGCTTGTAACCGGGGACTGCACCGGATTGGTGCGCTGCGAGGCGTGCCTCGAAATCTTCGGTGTGCCCGGTGTAGTACGAGCCGTCGATGCATTGGAAGATGTAGACATGGAAGTTCATCGGGTCAGTATGTATGAGACCGCTGATCTGCGACAAGAATCAGGGTTAGGGTGGCAACTCGTTTGACGCGAATGTTGTGTGTGTGAGGCCCTTCGACAGGCTCAGGGCGAACGGTTTTGGGCTGGAGTGTGTGTGGTTCGATCTTTCTGCTGGCTTAGCGCAAACGGATTGGAAATGGGCCGTGCGCGTTGTGCGGTCCCTGGACTGGCTCAGGCCGTTCGGGCGGTGGAGGAACGTATCTGGATTGACACGACCAGTCCTTCGACCGGAGGTGGTCGAAGGACTGGTGATTTGTCTGGATGAAGACGCGTGGTTTAGTCGTGCGGGGGCTCGTTGGTGAAGATGAGGCTTCCGGCGGCCATGAACATTCCGCCGACGCCTTGGACGAAGGAGGTCTTGACGCCGTCGACTTGGTGAGCGGCCTCGCCTCTGATCTGGCGGACCGCTTCCTGGATGGCAAACATGCCGTACATGCCCGTGTGGGTGTAGGACAGGCCGCCGCCGTTCGTGTTCATAGGCAGCTTGCCGCCCGGGGAGGTGTTGCCCGCCTCGATGAACGCTCCAGCCTCGCCTCGACCGACGAATCCTAGGTCCTCGAGTCCGTAGATGGGCAAGTGGGCGAACGCGTCGTAGATCATCAGGTGGTCGATGTCGTCATGGGAGACCTTGGCCTCCGCGAAAGCCGAGCTGCTGGCGGTCCTGAACGCTGCCGAACTCGTCATGTCGTACATCTGGCTGACGATGGATGTCTCGACCGACTCGCCAGTGCCCATGATGTAGCACGGGTTTGTCTTGAAGTCGCCGACTCGATCCGCGCTCGTCAAGATCAGGGCACCTCCACCATCGGTGACAAGGCAGCACATGAGCAGGTTGAACGGGTAGCAGATCATGCGGCTTTCGAACACGTCGTCGGTCGTGATGAGGTCGCCGAACTTGGCTCGCGGGACCTTGTTCGACCACTTGCGTTGAGCGACGGCTACCGAGGCGAGCTGTTCCATGGTGGTGCCCGTCTCTTTCAGGTAGCGAAGCACGCCCATACCGAATTGGGTCGTGGGTCCGAACACGCCGTAGATCGACTCGAACTGGCCGGGGTACGAGTTGTCGCGCTGGCTTCCTCGGCCGCCCGCGACTCCGACTCGAGATCGGCCGCTCTCGCCGTGCGTGATCAAGACGGTCGTGGCCAAACCCGATGCGATGGCCGCCGCCGCGTGCCGGACGTGGATGAGGAACGAGGTTCCGCCCAGCGAGGTGTTGTCGACCCACTTCGGTACGATGCCGAAGTAGTTGGCGAGGATGGACGGGTTGAGCGTGCTGGCGATGCCGTCGATCTGTGTTTTGTCGATTCCGGCGTCTTTCATGGCGTTGACGGCGGAGTCGACGTGCAGTTGAGTTTGCGATTGGTCTGGGAGGGTGCCCAGCTCAGTGGATTCGGCCGCGCCGACAATTCCGACTTTATATCTCAGTGACATTGAAATCCTCCGATTTGCTGCCTTTGCGTTGTTTGTGATTCGATCCGTCGAGGGTCCATTGCGGATACCCTGCCGCTGCTAGGCGGGCTTCCATTTCGGGATCGTCACGTCAGGCAGCACGTCGTCGAATACGACTTCCAAAGGCATGTCCAGCACCAGATTTTCTGGCGTGTTTTCGATGCCGACAATGTTGGACATCATTCGAGGGCCTTCCTCGAGTTGGATGATCGCGATCGCGTAGGGCGCGTCTGCTTCCCATCCAGGAGGGGGCCTCTGATTGATCATATATGTGTAGAGACTGCCTTTGCCTGACGCCTGCATAGGCTCGACGTTGTCAGACGTGCACTGAGGGCAGTGAAGTCTGGGGTAGAAGAAGACGTGGCTGCACTCGTTGCACTTTTGTATCCAGAGTTCATGTTCGCGCACTTTGTCCCAGTAGAACTGGGTCTCGGGCACTGGCTCCGGTATCGGTTTTCGGTACTCCTGCTCGGTCATTTGCCGTTTACCTCCTAAGAAATGCAGGGTTGAAAGCGCCACTATTGTACAGGGACCGAACCTCGTTGAACACCAGCCAGTTACAGGCGTTAACACGCTACGTATGCTAGAATGCGGTCAAAGACCGTCCTGTGCCTGACGTGCGACCCGATGTCGCGCTATTGAGTTGCTCTCAGCTTCGCCAGTTGCGATGGGTGGTCGAATCGAATTCGTCGCTCGGGAAACATATCCCATCGAGGTTCCCAATGGGCACACCCAAATACGACATCGGGATTATCGGCAGCGGTATCATCGGCTTGGCAACCGCGATGAGGTTGTCGCATGGGCATCCCCGTTCGAAGATCGTGGTCGTCGAGAAGGAATCCCAGATCGCGCAGCACCAGACCGGCCACAACAGCGGGGTCATTCACGCGGGCATCTACTACGCTCCGGGTTCGCAGAAAGCCAACTTCTGCTCGACGGGCGGCGCGATGCTTCGCCGGTTCTGCGATCAACACGAGGTTCCGTATGAGATGTGCGGCAAGCTGATCGTCGCGGTCGACGAATCGGAGGTTCCAGGACTCGAGGAGTTGTTCAGGCGCGGCACAGCCAACGGCGCGGACGGTCTCGAGATACTGGGGCAGGAGCGTTTGCGAGAGATCGAACCGCACGCGGCCGGGG
>PVBE011232304.1_pt1 | contig 13904 bp, 10 predicted proteins | sample 1631181 | NCBI WGS metagenome assembly PVBE01 (sample SAMN08397723, study PRJNA350692) | Marine metagenome, whole genome shotgun sequencing project. | isolation source: water | place: Pacific Ocean | collected 2012-04 | reverse complement strand
GTACCGTTCCGCCTCTGTAAACCTGGGCGATTGTCTTCTTTGAAAGGGCGTTTACTACCGAAACACCAACACCATGAAGTCCACCTGACACCTTGTATCCACCGCCTTCTCCGAATTTACCTCCGGCATGTAGTACTGTCATCACCGTTTCAAGGGCTGATTTACCTGTTTGTTTGTGTGTTTCTACTGGAATACCACGACCATCATCTTCTACTGAACAGCTCCCATCCTTATGAAGAATTACGTCTACATTGCTACAGTGACCGGCAAGGGCCTCATCGATTGCGTTGTCTACGATCTCCCAAACTAGATGGTGAAGACCAGCAACGTCAGTTGTTCCGATATACATCCCCGGTCTTCGACGGACTGCTTCCAATCCCTCTAATACCTGGATATTACTGGCTGAATAAGAACTATCTGCCTTTGTACTTTTAGGCATAATAAAGGTCATTTATTTAAATCGCGTCTACTTTAGCGATTAAGGCCTAAGATGGCAAGAGGGTTAGCGCCTCTATGTTAAGTGTCTCTACAAAGTCATCGAATTGAAGTCGCTCGATTCTACTCAGGCTGTTAACGAGAAGGATCGTGCTGTCCTTTATTTTTTCTGATGCTAGAGCCTTGTCCTCAGAATATTTTTGCAGCCTCTTTACATGGGCAATGTTAGCCTCTGAGTACTCGGCTTGGTGATCTGAATTCATCTTTGCAGCGAGCTCAATTCTGATCTGGTATGTTGTTTCAAAATTCGCTTCGCTCTGTCTTTCTAAGAGATTATCTAAGGTCTGCGAAACGAAGAGCGCTTGTTCGCTTGTTGCATCATCCCCCCAGGACCTTGTTAGTTTTAAAGCTTGGCTCAATATATTCTCACCAATCACGGCCTTCCCTCGATCAAACTGGTTATCCGCATCTTCGATATACGACAATAGTGCAGGCAATTTTAGCTCGGGCTCTAGACTCACGAGATGATTCTCTATTATATATGTTTTAATTGGATTGAGCTGGTCTCGAGATGACAGTCCGATCAAATCGTATGCATATTCGTTTATCTTCTTCGTGTATTCCTTTAGGGCCGCTGGATTTGCTGCGGTCTGCTCATCAAAGACCTGAGCGGCTTGAATAAGTGCAGTCCCCCCTTTCCCGTTCTCTCCTGCTAAGAATGCTGCTTGTGCCTCGAGTAGTTTCTGAGCGTACGGGTAAAATGAGATAAAATTCTTCTTATTGTCATTGAAGGTTAGGGTTTTTGTGAGTCCAGCTACGAATGACTGGGAGTTAGAGGGGATTACTCTTTGCCCCTTGATTGTAAGGTCGAAGATTCTTCGACCGGCGATTAATTGATCTATTTCGATCGGTGTGAATTCAGCAATGCTTATGTCGGTTTTTGTGAGGGTTTCAAGCTGGAGTTTTTCTCCCTTTGCTACGAGTATTTTCTTACTCAGCTTATCGTCTTCGTAGACGCCTACGAGCGCTTGCCCCGAGAACGCTTTAATCTCTGTTGGCTTAACTTGGAATACTCCCTTCTGGAAAGGGCTTATGAGGGCATCCCCGGTTTGAATGGTCGCAGGGAAGTGCCCCAATCGACTATCAAATATGACTTGCCCCTTCAATAATTGAAGATGGATTCTGTTCTTCCTGAATATCAATGTTCTTAATTCGGTTCCCTCGGAAAGTGAGAAGTAGGTGTTTCCAAATGCGTGAAAAGTTCCTCCCTCGGCACTTTTTATGTAAGTGGGTAACTTAAACACGTTTTCATCTAGCGGAGTGTAGTCCGCCCCTTCATCATATTTAACTAGCAGCTCACCTCCTGAGAGATTCCCAAATAATTTATCTCTTTGCTCGAGCTCGAATCTGTTGAGATTCCCCTCAAGAATGAAGGTTAGCAGGAGGATTATTGTAGCTGACACTACTAGGAATATCTTCCGCTTAGAACTGTGATGTGCCGCTGTAACATCAGTCATAATCGACATTAGGGGTATCCTACTATTATACTCTAAATGGGCTTGTTTATCAATTTGCTATTGGTAGAATGTATCCATGTTGAAAAAAGTGGCCTTATCGCTGTTTTTGGCGTTAGTATGCGCAATCCCCGTATCTGCTTACGACGATATTTCGTCGAACGATCCAGATATTGAGGCTATTAACTATATGGAGGCGCTCGGAATATTTGATGGATCCACCTTCGATGGCGACAGGATTCTCACAAAGGGGCAGTTCATAATTCTTATGCTGGATAAGACAGGGTTTGATCCTGATGCTGTTGATAATGGCCCGTTCTTTGAGGACGTCAACTTTGATCTCGCGCCATACGTTGAGTACCTCCGGCAGTTCGGGATCATTCGATATGTTCCCGGTGCGCCTGAGTTTAGGCCAGACACAGAGATTAGCTTTAGGAAGGCTCTTGAACTATTAATGAAATTTGAGGGAATACCTGTCCCCCGCTTGTACGATCAGGACGCTTTCAGGTCCAAGGTGATCAATGTTGGCCGTGATGCATTCTATGCTCCGAATTTTGCTCGCGCTGTCGACCTTAATCTGGTTAAGGTCAAAAATAAGCGAGTTAGTCCTTTCGGTACCGTCACTCGCCGAGATTTTGCTCACATGATCTACAACTCGGATCTCTTCAAGCAGAAGTTGAATGATGCTGCGGGTCAAACCACATCGATTGTCATTCCGAAAGTGATTGTAACTAACGTGACCACTAGCGACCTAGAACGAGAAGAGAAGTTCGCTATCCTTGAAGACGTTTTTGAAAGAGTGAAAGAGGATTTCTATGCGAACGACGATATTGATACGGACGAGCTGATCTACGGAGCCATTGAAGGTCTGATTGAAGAGCTCGGCGACCCCTACACTACTTTCAGTGAACCAACCGACCAGCAAGTCATTACTCAGCTCAACAATGAGATTGAGGGGATCGGAGCGTCTGTTGCTAAGAATGACGAAGGCCATCTAGTAATTATTGCGCCGCTTCACAACTCTCCTGCTGAAAAAGCTGGATTACTTCCAGGCGATGTAATCGAGAAAATAAATGGTCAATCCCCGATCGGCCTAACTCTTACTGAAGCTGTAAATAAGATTAAGGGCAAAGCTGGAACGACTGTAAACCTATCTATCCGTCGAAACGGAGCGCTGACTGACTACTCTGTTGTTCGTGCAAAGATTAACATTGAGTCTGTTGAGCTCAGTATGTCTGGCGATATTGCAATCCTGGCCGTCCGTAACTTCGGATCTCGTACGGCAGCTGACTTCACAGCAGCGGTTGAGCAACTAGATTCTTCTTTAAGTGGGGTCATCGTTGATCTGCGAAGTAATCCAGGTGGATTCCTTGATGCTTCCGTTTCAATGGCGGGTCACTTTGTCGAAAAGGGTAAAACTGTCTTGAAGCTTGATTACACTGATCGAAGGCCTGTCTCAGAGGTCTCTGGCGGACCTGCTTCACTTAGCGGCATTCCTACAATTGTGTTGATAGACAAGGGTAGCGCCTCGGCGGCAGAGATTCTGGCTGCAGCTCTTAGAGATTCTGCAGGAGCAACCCTAATCGGTGAAACGTCTTTCGGAAAAGGAACAGTCCAAGAAGTTATCAGTTACAAAGATAACTCGTCATTGAAGATTACAATTGCTCACTGGCTAACTCCACTAGGGGTCGATATCGACGAGGTCGGATTAATTCCTTCTATTGAAATAATCGCATCTCCTGCGGACAGAGTTGCGGGGAATGATCCAGCTCTGAATCGTGCTATTCAGGAGTTGGAGTAGTTGGTTCTGCCGGTGCTTCTGGCTCCGCTGAAGGCTCAGGGGCCTCTTGAGGTTGTTCAGCTGGAGCCGCTGGTTCTGCCGGTGCCTCTGGCTCGGCTGGTGCTTCAGGGGCCTCTTGAGGTTGTTCAGCTGGAGCCGCTGGAGCTTCTGGTTCTGCTGAAGGCTCGGCTGGTGCCTCTGGCTCGGCTGGAGCTTCTGGTTCTGCCGGTGCCTCTGGCTCCGCTGGTGCCTCTGGCTCTGCTGGAGCTTCTGGTTCTGCTGGTGCTTCTGGCTCTGCTGGTGCCTCTGGCTCGGCTGCCTGCTTTGCATCCTGGTTTGCCAATTGCTGAGGGTTCGTAGTAACGATTTGGTCTTCTGTGTACGAGGCAATTATTTGAATCGCTACATGCTTGTTACCTGCGAAGAATAGGCCTTGTCCGACGCCACTGTTAAGCAGGAGATATTTCTCGCCTTCCGTTAGGTTGAAGATTTCGGTCAGCTTTTCGGCTGCCGTCGGAGACTGCTTCAGTAGAAGCTGCATTGATGAGTTCGTGATTACTGGGCGACCGAGGTCTGACTTTAAGAAGTCCTCCACATCCTGAGTGATCGTTGTGACTCCGAGGTAGTATTTTCGGGCTCTCTTTACTAGTCCGAATAGGAATTTTGCTGAGTCCTCATGCTGCATCATTGACCATGCCTCATCAATTACCAGCATCCTTCGTTTGAGTGAGCTTCGAACTCTGTTCCAGATGTAGTTCAAGATTATGTACATTGCGGTTGGTCGTAGGTCGTCCTCTAGGTCTCTAATTGAGAAGACAACTAGTCCAGATGCCATGTCGATGTTCGTTGGCTTGTTGAAAACTCCACTGTAGGTTCCTGTTGTAAACTTCTGGATTCGCTGAACAATTGTTTCTGCGCCTTCCATCCCTCGTAGCACATTTTCGAGATCTTCCATTGTTGGAGTCTCCTTGCCTGAAGGGTCCACTAGATCTTGTGTGATTCCCTTGAGTGCATACACATCATTTAGTGCCTTATCTAGGATCCCTTCTTCGAGAGGGCTAATTTCTCCGAGCATTAACTTGAGTAGCCCGTGGAGGTTGATTATCGCAGATCTGAGAAGGTCTCCTGGCTTTAATGTTTCGTCCTTTAGTGGACTTGGTAGGTCGAAAGGATTAATCCGTCTGTCTGAATTAAGGCTTACCTTGAGGTAAGTTCCCCCTACTGTCTGACACAAGTTTTCGTATTCGTTCTCTGGATCGATTACGATTACGTCGGTCCCAAGCATTAAATACCTGAGGATTTCTAGTTTTACCGCGTAGGATTTACCAGCACCAGATTTCGCGAATACGACTGAGTTTGCATTTTCAAGTGAGAATCTGTCGAAGATTATTAGCGAGTCGTTGTGCCTGTTAAGACCGTAAAGGATTCCCTCGTTCGACGTTAGCTCGGTAGAAGTGAACGGGAATGTTGAGCTCAATGGCGAGGTGTTCATATTTCTATGGACGTCGATTTCGTCGAGACAAAGCGGCAAAGTCGAATTGAACGCCTGCTCGGATCTTAGGTCAGCGCGCTTCGTGAGGACGAGTCTTCCCCCTAGAATACTTTCTAGCTGCTTGCTGATTTTTTCTAGCTGTTCTTCGTCGTCTGAGTAAAGAGTGAAGTAGAGACCGAACTGGAAGAATTTTTCCTGTCCTCTTTGGATCGAAGTTCTCAACGTTTCAGCATCTTCTAAAGCTGTCTCAAGTGCTGGGTCTCGAACCATCCCTTTTTCTTGGTTGATTCTCATTGTCGACTGCATCTGAGCTACCTTCGTCTTCAGCACCTTCATAATTGCAGCTGAATCGATTGGGTAGATAAACTGGGCCATGTCCATTGTCACGTCGTAATTGATGACTGGAGAAAGCCAGTTTGTGTTTATGAACCGAGGATACGAGAACACGAAGAATGACCGAGTGTATAGTCCTGAAATATTCAGGCCTTTGTATCCTACTTTCATTGCCGATGGCGCGATCAGGTCTCTCATCTTACCGATTCCTTCTTGGTAGAGCTTTTCTGCTGCTAGCAATTCTTTCTTTTCTTTTTCGTTGAGCTTAGGAGGATAAGTGTCGAACTTGGCTGCGTCATCAGCCGCCTTGTCGACTTCGGTTTTTTCTTGTTTCTTTTGTTCGGCTGTTTGTGCGACAGGCTCTGGTGCTTGTGCGGGGTCGGCCTTGTCATGCTTTGCTGCAAATTTTGCCTGAAGTGGACCGAGTAATCGATCAATCAGGCTCTTTTTTGATTTTGCTTCTTCGACCGCCTTCAAGTTCATGGCGGTTTCTTTTTCGTCCAAAGTGGCATCAACCTCTTGTTTAAGCGATGCTCCTTGGATTTGCTCCGCAACATTATCAGCCGGTGCTGTTACAACCGCCTGTGTTGGAGCAGCCGCTTGTGGCTGCGGATTTGGAGGTGCAGGTACTTGACCTTGTGCGTCTGTCATAAAAATAAATTCGACTTAATCTAAGTATTATAACAGAAATTCGACGTTTTAGGAAGGGTTTTGGGGCCAAATCCCCTAATTGCGCGTTGCTGACATCCTGTGTAATTGGACCATGTAATCTACGTAATATTCGGGGCTATTTTCGTCTGGGCGCTGCCTGATTGACCACTCCTGGGGATCGCCTTTCTCGTCATGGATTAGGCCGTGATGTGCGAGTTGCTCGTGGGCGCTACAAAGTGGGACAATGGTGTCTGGATTATGGGTCTTTGTAAGCGCAAATCTCTCGGTATGGTGCAGGATCTTGAAGGGCTTAGTGCAGCCTGGGAAGGCACATTTGTGGTTATATTTTTCGAGTACCCAACGCTTAATGTCTGTGGGTATATGTCGGTGTGCGGTTTTGGCCGGCCTTGGCTTTGTCAGCTCCAAGTATTTCTTGCATATATCTACAAGGTCTTCCCTGGTGCTGAAATTTTCGAATTCCGTACGGAATGACGGGGGCCTGCCCCGATATTCCCTTACGTAAGCCTCCAATGAACGCTGGCTCATTTTCACAGCTTTTTCTGCCCAGAATTCTTCAGTCTCCTGCGTTGCAATTGTTGCAACTGGCCTAACTGCATTGATTCCTTTCGTTCTCACAACTTTAAGTAGAGCTGGTTTGTTGCGAATTTTATTCATGACTCGCAACGACTCATCCACCTGCCCGCGGCTCATTCCAGCCAGTTTTGCGGCATACTCATGCACTGACCCAAATCCGCGCTTACGCCATATCCCTTGGCGTTCTATCTCGGGCAGTAAAATTGCGCACTTCCGCATCCATTCCTTTGCGTTCCGGCCATACTCTACGAACTGTTTGTGTATATCCATGCGGTAAGCGTATACTCACCTCGCGTGCCGAGCAAGCCATCCGTCTTGAACCGATGAAAAAATCTGGGTTAATCCCCAATTCCGCTGGCCACATCATTAATTATTTGCTATAAATCTTCAGCATTAATTTAAAGTTACATGGCAAAGAAGAAGGATGATAATCCAGAACTTTTCGAAGAAAATGAAGACGCAACGAAAGCCGAAGCGAAGACTAGAGATACGCTAAGGGCGATTACGACTGAAATGGAAGAGAGCTACTTGAGCTACGCGATGAGTGTTATTGTTTCGCGTGCGTTGCCTGATGTGAGAGACGGATTGAAGCCGGTTCACCGAAGGATTCTTTTTGCGATGAGCCAATTAGGATTAAGGTCGAGCGCGAAATTCAGAAAGTCGGCGACTGTAGTTGGTGAAGTACTTGGTAAGTATCACCCGCATGGTGACACCGCCGTTTACGACTCAATGGTTCGTATGGCTCAGGACTTCAGTCTCAGATACATGCTGGTGAACGGTCAGGGTAACTTCGGGTCAATCGATGGAGATCGTGCAGCTGCCATGCGTTATACTGAGGCGAAGATGATGAATGTAACTGATGAGTTACTGGCTGATATTGATAAAGACACTGTTGATTTTAGAGACAACTATGATGGGTCTCAGCAGGAGCCAGTGGTATTGCCAAGTAAATTTCCACAGCTTCTACTTAATGGAACCATGGGGATTGCCGTTGCTATGGCGACTTCAATTCCTCCGCATAATCTGACGGATATTTGTGAGACAACCGTTAAGTTACTCGATGAGCCTGATACTGAGATTGATGATCTTTTTGAATTGCTGAAAGGTCCTGACTTCCCTACTGGAGGGATTATTTATGATACTGCTGCGATTAAGAACATGTATGCGACGGGTCGAGGTGGAATTATCTTGAGAGCTAAAACTGAAATTACTGAGCTTACTCGAGGGAAGAGTGCGATCATTGTGACTGAGATTCCGTACCAGGTGAACAAGTCAACTTTGGTTACTAAGATTGCTGAGCTAGTAAGAGATAAAAAGATAGTTGGGATTTCGGATTTGCGAGATGAGTCGAATCGAGAAGGAATCCGTGTTGTGATTGAACTGAAGAAAGATGCTTATCCTAAGAAGATACTTCATCAGCTGTTCAAGCTCACTCCCCTGCAGACGAAGTTCAATATGAATATGATTGCGCTTGTAGACGGGATCCAGCCGCGACTCCTGAATTTGAAGCAGGTTCTTCAGCATTTTATTGATCACCGAGTAGAGGTTGTGACTCGTAGAACGAAATTCGAGTTAGCCAAAGCTGAAGCTAGGGCTCACATATTGGAGGGATTGATAATTGCCCTCGAAAATATTGATGAAGTTATTAAAACGATTAAGAAGTCCGCAACGAAAGAAGATGCTCATGCTGCATTAATGAAGAAGTTCAAGCTGTCTGATGAGCAAGCGAAAGCAATTCTTGAGATGAGACTTCAAACTCTTGCAGGGCTAGAACGAAAGAAGATCGAAGATGAGCATGCTGAATTAATGAAGCTCATTAAGGAATTGAAAGCGATCTTGGGTGATCCACAGAAAGTTATCGCTATCATTAAAGGTGAGCTTGAAGGGGTCCAAGATAAGTATGGTGACGAGCGACGAACAGACATCGTAGCGAATCCACCAGGGAAAATCACTTCAACAGATACGATTCCAAACGAACCGATGATTCTGACTTTGACTGAAGAGAACTACGTTAAGCGTATGCCGCCTGGGACCTTCAAAGTGCAGCATCGTGGCGGTAAAGGAATCAAGGGGCTCACTACGAAAGAAGAAGACACTGTAAAGATTGTTGAGTTTGCTCGAAATCATGATCACCTACTCTTCTTCTCAAATCTCGGAAAGGTTTACAAGATACGAATGTTTGAGGTGCCACAGGCTTCAAGAACAGCAAAGGGGCAAAGCATTATGAATTTGCTTCCTATGTCGAAGGAAGAATACGTAACATCTGTAATGATAATTCCTGAAGATCCGAAAGCGATTAAGGGTCAGTTCCTTCTTATGGGTACGCGACGTGGAACCGTTAAAAAGACTTCTTTTGAAGAGTTCACTAACGTTCGAAAGAGTGGACTGATTGCTATCAAGCTTAGAGATGGAGACACCCTAAACTGGGTGAAGAGTGTTAATGAAGGCGACGAAGTTGTGATTGTAACCGAGAAGGGTAAATGTATTAGATTTATGGAGGACGAAGTTCGACCAATGGGACGAGCAGCAACTGGGGTCCGAGGTATCGCTCTGAAAGAGAGTGACCGAGTGGTAGAGATGGATGCTGTGAAGAACGAAGGGGCGAAGCTACTTGTTGTGATGGAGAACGGGCTCGGTAAATCAACTGGACTAAATAATTATCGTCAGCAGCATAGAGGTGGTACTGGAGTTAAGACTGCGAACGTAACATCGAAGACTGGAAGCGTAATTGGAGCAGTGGTTGTTCGGAAGGATTCTGATAAGGATTTGCTTCTGCTTTCAAGAAAGGGCCAAGCGATTCGTCTTTCTGCGTCTAAGGTGCCTTCACAAGGGCGAGCCACACAAGGAGTTTACGTAATGAGATTGAACGGTCCGGATAAGGTTGTTTCACTCTCTGTATTGCCAAATAGCGACCAAATTAAGGCTGAAAGAGACGCGATTGTTGCTGCGAAAGACAAGAAAAAAGCTAAATCAAAGAAAGCGTCGTCCAAGCAAGAATCCCTCCCTGTTTAGCCAAATTTCGACTTGCATTTAAGTGCAGGATTGCCTATATTCCTCGGGCTTATGAAAAAAGAAATACATCCTACATACCATACAAAAGCCAAAGTTGTCTGCGCATGCGGAAAAACTTATAAAACTGGTTCGACAGTTGAAGAGATCAGTATCGATCTTTGCAGCGGATGTCACCCTTTTTATACAGGTAAACAGAAGCTTGTGGATACTGCAGGACGTGTAGAGAAGTTCCTAGCGAAGAGAAAGAGGGCTCAAGCAAATTCTGGAGCTGGTGATGACGCCGCAGCTAAGGATGATTCAGCTGGAGATGAAAAGAAGGTTGAGAAGGTTGATGCGAAAGCTGCAAGCAAAGCTAAGAAGGAAGCTAAAAAGGCTAAGGAAGTAAAAAAAGAGACTCCGGTTGAGGAGGCTGTCGCTACAGAAGAGGTTGATGGGGAGTAAATAGCTCTTCAACTTTTGCCGGTTTTTCCTTATAATGGAGCCCAAAAGTAACCTTTGTCATGTCTGGAAACACCTTCAACGACGTCTTTCGAATCACAACTTTCGGGGAATCCCATGGGGTCGCTGTGGGCTGTGTTTTGGATGGCTGCCCTGCTGGACTTGAGTTAACCGAAGAAGATATTCAGTTAGAACTAGATAAGAGGAAGCCGGGGCAAAGCGACGTATCGACTCCGAGAGATGAGAGCGATACGGTTGAGATTCTTTCGGGAGTGTTTGAAGGGAAAACAACAGGGACTCCGATTGCGATGGTGGTTCGAAATAAAGATCAGAATTCTAAGGATTACTCGAATGTGAAGGATTTATTCAGACCAGGTCATGCAGATTTTGGTTTCGATACTAAGTTTGGCCATAGGGATTATAGAGGTGGAGGTCGAGCTTCTGGGCGTGAAACGGCTGCCCGCGTAATGGCTGGTGCGATCGCGCTGAAGGTCCTAGATCGAGAAGGAATTGAGGTTCACGCTTACACTAAGTCCATTAACGAAGTGGAATCTGTCGCAGTTGATTTTGATGCTATTGAAAAGAATGAAGTTAGAACATGTGATGCTTCTAAGGCCGATGAAATGATCGCCCTGATTCTTGAGAAGAAAGAGGCGAAAGATTCTGTTGGCGGAGTTATTGAATGCCAGGCTCTCGGGCTTCCGGCAGGACTAGGCTCCCCTGTTTTTGATAAAATTGAGGCTAGGTTGTCTCATGCGCTAATGTCGATAGGGGCCGTAAAAGGCTTCGAGATTGGCTCAGGTTTTGCCGCATCGCGCATGCTTGGATCTGAGCATAACGACAACATTACTGCCCTTAAAGATGGCCGGCTTGAGTTTGAATATAATCACTCCGGTGGAACTTTGGGAGGTATGACGACTGGTGCTCCCCTAGTGCTGCGTGCAGCGATCAAGCCAACTTCAAGTATTGAACAGGAGCAGACTGGTGTCGACAGGGATGGTCATTTGCAACAATTCGTTCTTGAGGGGCGCCACGATCCCTGTATAGTTCCTCGAGCTGTGCCAGTCATTAGATCTATGGTTGCACTGGTACTAGTCGACGAATTACTTAAACAAAAAACATGCTCTCTCGATTAGTGAATGTATTCAATAGCAAGGAGACCGAGGTCTTGAAATGGATGGATGAGAAAAAGGCCGAGGTGGATATCCCTGTTTATACTTCTTGTGATATTCGGAATTCTGGGTCGAAGCTGGCGACTGTGGACACGAACTTGTTCCCTGCCGGTTGGAATAATCTTTGCCCGAGTTACCAGAAGATTGCTTCAAAACATTTTAGGGATTACTTTGATGAGAACCATCCAGGGATTCAGTGCATCCTGATTTTGACAGAGGAGCACACACGAAATCCGTATTATTTCTCAAATGTTAAGGCGCTGGTAAGTATTTTAGAAAGCGCTGAATTTACTGTTTACGTCGGCAGCCCGAGCCCTGAGCTCACTGAGGCTACTGTTTTTGAGACTGCTGATAATGAGTCGTTAAAGGTTCACCCTGTTGTGAATTCTGGTAACAGTATTATGGTGGCAGACCAAAAAGTTTGCTTGGTACTACTGAATAATGACTTTAGCAGTGGGCTGCCGGACCTGATGAACAATATCGAGCAGCCGGTTGTTCCGAGTCCCGATATGGGTTGGCATAAACGAATGAAGAGCGACCATTTTGCTTACTATAACGGTCTTATTGATGAGTTTGCTCATATTATTGGGTTTGACCCTTGGCACATGAAGGCAGAATTTGATTTTGTGAACGATGTTGATATCAACAACGATGAGGACAGAGCGCGAATTGCAGAGTCGGTCGACAAGATGATTGAGCGAATTAATAGACAATATGCCGAGAGAGGGCTTGAGTGTGACACGACCATTTTTGTTAAGAATAATTCGGGGACGTACGGAATGGGGGTTATCCCCGTAAAAAGTGGTGAAGATATCCTGAGTCTGAATAGGAAGGCTCGTAACAAGCTGAGTGTTGGAAAAGGTGGAGCTACGATTCAAAACTTCTTGCTTCAGGAAGGGATCCCGACTGCAGACAAGGTTAAGGGGTTGGTGGCGGAGCCAGTAATTTATATAGCCGGTGGAGAAGTTGCGGGAGGATTTTTTAGGGTGAACGAGAATAAGGGCGAGGATGACAATTTGAATTCGCCAGGTATGACGTTCGTAAAACTTTGTTTCGCCGAAGTTGTTGGATACGAAAACGAACATGCTGGAGAGTGTGACTTAGACTGCTTAGACAAGTTGTATCGGCTTGTTGGTCAGATTGCAGCGATCGCTGCCGGTCGAGAGGAGTTAAGCATTAATGAATGAAGCATTTGTTTCTCACAGATCGGTTGGATGAGATGGATATTGAATCGGATACTACTCATTTGCTGATGGCCGAGGCGGGACGCCGAGGCCACGAAGTGATCCGTGAGGATTACTTTAGTGATGTTGATGTGAGCGGATTTGATGTTGTCTGGGTGCGAAAAGATCCCCCTGTTGATGAGGCTTATATTTCTCGCATGAAAGAGCTTGCTGAGGTTGAAGGTCCATTTTTCGTGAATGATCCAGCGGCGATTCTCAAATATGGCGATAAGATGATGATCTTTGATTATCCCGCAATTATTGCAGATACGGCCGTTACATCTGATTCTGATACGGTTAACGCGTTCATAAGGGAGCACGGTAAAGCTGTTGTGAAGCCGCTGAATAGTTTTTCGGGGATTGGGGTTGAGCTGTATAAAAAGCCTAATTACGAAGGGACTGAAGAGGTCATGGTGCAAGAATATCTGCCGAATGTTACTGCTGGCGACACTCGTGTTCATGTTGCAGGGGGCGAAGTGATCGGGGCTTTGCTACGAGTCCCTCAAGCAGGCGACTTTCGTGGCAATATTCATGCTGGTGGTACTGCTGTCAAAGCCGACCTTGATGATGACTTGCTAGAGAAAGTAGAAGCTGTCGCTGGCACCCTGATGGGCAAAGGTATCTTTTTTGCAGGGCTAGATTTCATTGACGGGAGGCTAAATGAGGTGAATACTACTTCACCGGGCGTAATTCGTGAGACCAATGCGGTTTCCGGCGATTTGCTCGAAGTGAAACTATTCGATATCCTCGAGAAACATGTTCGAGTTTGAGATTAAGAAAACTGATGGCCAGGCCCGTACTGGATTGTTTAAGACTCCCCATGGCGATATTTACACCCCGGTATTCATGCCGTGTGGTACTAAGGCGACCGTAAAATCTTTGCACCCTTATGAGCTGTCTCAGATAGGGACTCAGATTTTGCTTGGAAACACATACCACCTTCATTTACGACCAGGTGCTGACTTAATTAAGAAGATGGGTGGGCTCCACAAATGGATGAAGTGGGATGGGCCGATCCTTACTGACTCCGGGGGGTTCCAGGTCTTCTCTCTCAAGGATCGGCTGAAGATCGATGATGAAAGAGTTTGATGATTTTTGACGAAGTAAGTCGTTACCTAATATGGAAATGTAACAAAAGTTATTCTTGGATATAATTGAAACTTTAAAGCATACTACCTTTGTTTAAATCAATAAAACAATTTTAACGTACCTGCTTCTGGATTAGATTTGGAAGAAGTACAACGTGATGCTGCTTCTAAG
>PVBE012904406.1_pt1 | contig 13905 bp, 10 predicted proteins | sample 1631181 | NCBI WGS metagenome assembly PVBE01 (sample SAMN08397723, study PRJNA350692) | Marine metagenome, whole genome shotgun sequencing project. | isolation source: water | place: Pacific Ocean | collected 2012-04 | reverse complement strand
GCACCACCGACGCCAGCGGCATGTTCAGCCTCTCGGGCATCACGGACAAGCCGGTCTTCGGCATCCTGCTGTCGGTCTTCGACTGCGATGTCTCCGGTTCCACCATCATGACCTCGGCCACCCCGGTCGATACGGCCGACTACGCCGACCTCGAGTCCGGCGACGTGCTGAGCGACAAGATGGCCTTCGTCGTCAACGCCGAATACCGCGATGGCATCGACGCCAGCCTGGCAGCCGTGGGCTACGGCAGCGACATCACCACCGATGGCGCGCTGGCCGGTATGGTCCTCGACGCCACGATGGCCCCCATCGAAGGCGCGACCGTCACCGGATCCGAGTCGGTCTACTACCAGGACGGCGACTCGGCCGACGGCCTGTTCAGCACCGGCGGAGCCCTCAACACCTCCACCATCGCCCTGGGCGGTTCCTTCTTCGTCATCCCCGCCGCGGGCATCAGCACCTACTCAGCCTCCTTCGGAGACCTGACCTTCCCCGAGGCCATGGCTGGCTCGTCCGCCGGCTCCATCATGATCGTCCCGCTGATCGGTCAATAAGCGACGACCTATCGAGCAATTCTCGAGGCCGGGCACCGCATGGTGTCCGGCCTTTGCTGCTACTCGTACCCGATGATGCGCGGCTCGGCGTTCAGGTACCCGTCCGGGAGATTGGGCACACCGTTCGAGTCGCTGTCATCGAAGGTCTCGGTGTAGATCGCGACAGCCTGCCAGAGCTTGAGCTCCTCGATCTCCTCGGTGCTGGGATCGGCGTCGAACACCATGTCGTCGACGTCCGTGAGCGCCTCGCCGTAGATGTCCTTGGGCGTGACGGTGATGAGGCCGCTGGTGAGCGACTCCAACACGCCCATCAGGCTGGCGACATAGCTGTCCACTGCGACGTGGTAGAGCGTGTCGTTGGACGACGAGGTGTCCAACTCGGCCCAGTCGTCGCCATCCCAGACGTCCACCGACTCGACCCGGGTGAAGGGCACGGCCACGCTGTCCACGTGGCAGCGCATGCCCGAGACCTCGACGAAGTAGTTGCAGCCGAACAGCGGTGAGATGGAGGCCGTGACCTCGCAGACCCCTTCGAGCTCCTGGGCGTCGACGTAGAAGTCCACCAGGGCGTAGCCGGGCACGTCGTCGTTGCCCTCGCCCAGGGGAAGCACCCGGAAGAGGTCCGAGAAACCTTGCGTTCCCGTGTTGCCAGCGATGATGCCATCGCGAATGACGCCGTGACTCTCGAAGGCGAAGTCGATGGCGTGCTCGGACCCCACGGAGTTCATCGCGTAGGCGAAGGAATCGGTCACCAGGTGGCCCAGGCCGGTCTCGACGCAGCCGGTGGCGGCGAGGTCTTCGCCTGAATCCATGATGGCGTCGTAGAAGCCGTAGCCCGTGGTGGCCAAGGGCCCGTCCTCGAGGGCGACGACGAGATCGTCCACCAACGAGGTGACCTCTTCGTCGCCAAGAATGTTGTCGTCGATGGTGTGGAGGACGTAGTCCTCGACCTGCAGCGTCGCTCCGTCCCAGGCCAAGTCCAGCTGGCCCAGGTACATCGCGTAGGCTCCGGCTTGCACGATGACGGTGTCCCCCACCACGATGGGCTCGGCCTGTACCGTGTGGCTGTGGCCCCCGACGATGACGTCGATGCCGGAGACCTCGGCGGCCAGTATTTCGTCCGGCGAGGTCTCGGCGTCGGCGGTGAGCCCCGAATGAGACAGCAGGATCACCAGGTCGGCCCCGCCTGCCCGCAGCTCGTCCACCGCCAGGGTGGCGGCCTCGGCGGCGTCGCCGAAGGTGGTGGGCACGGCCCCGGGGGCCACGGATGCCGCGTCCTCTCCCAACAGGCCGAACAGCCCGATGGTCAGACCGTTGTCCAGCTCGAGCAGCTTGGTGGTCTCGATGCGGCCGCTGTCGATGTGGGCTGCGAGGGTGTCGTCAGCATCGTCGCTGGAATCCGGCACGATGTTGGAGGCGACGATGGGCAGGGTGACGCCCAAGCTGTCGGCGGTGGTGATCATCTCACCCAGGACGCCGGGGCCCCAGTCGTACTCGTGGTTGCCGAACGTGATGGCGTCGTAGCCGAGGAGGTCCATCAGCTGGATCTCGGCCGCGTGGCTGGTGGCCAGCAAATGGAACAGGCTGCCGGCCATCCAGTCGCCCCCGTCGAAGAGCAGCACGGGGTCTGCGCTGGCGCCCCGCACTTCGTCCGCGAGGGTCTTGATGCGGGCCATGCCCCCGAGGGTGCCGTCGTCGCCGGTTGAATCGGGCGTGTACTCAGCGTTTGGCCCCTGGCCGAGCACGTGGCTGTGCCAGTCGTTGGTGTGCAGGATGGTGAAGCGCTGCAGCCCGTCGTCGACGTACGAGTCGTCGGTGTCCACGATGGGTTCGGAGTCGCCGGAGTCGCCGGAGTCGCCGGGATCGCTGGTGCAGGCGCCGAGCAACAGCGCCAAGAGGACGTAGGTACGCTTGTTCATGATGGTCTCCTGATCGCGGCCGATTATCGCAGCCGATCCCCCCTACCCACAAGGGACATGGTGAGGTCTAGCTCGAAACCTTCACGTGGAAGGTCACCGCGAGGGCCAGCAGCATGATGCCAGCACCCGCCCAGCCGAGCAACATCACCGCGCGGGAGGGTCGCAACGCCGGGTTGGTGATGTCCCGGCGCACGCAGACCAAGTTCAGCCCGTAGAGCACCGGAGCGGCCGCCAGGCTGACCAGCGCTACCACCGTGACCAGGGTGACGGGGTTGCCGATCCAGGCGATGAACAGCGCCGCCACCGACCCCGAGACCAGCACGAAGCCGCCGTAGGTCTTGCGCTTGACGTCAGGCACGGCCAAGGCGGGGCGCAGTGCGGCGAGGGCCTCGGAGAACGAGCGCGAGAAGCCGTCGATAACCGTGTACGAGGTGGAGAACATGGCGAAGAACGCCGTGAGCATGAACACGTGGTACATCCAGCGGCCCAAGATGGCGGTGTACGCCTCGGAAAGGGTCTCCACGAACTGCACGCCCGACAGCTCCGAGCCACGGCCCGCCAGGTGGATGGCACCCAGGCTCACGAACATCAACCCAGTGATCAGCGAAAGCCCATACCCAACTCGCATATCGACCAGCGAGAGCCGAAGCTGGCGCAGCCGGTCCGCCAGGGTGGCGCCTTCGCTGCGCTCACCCAGGCTGCCGAGCTTTTCGAGGGTCCAGAAGCTGTGCCAGACAGACACGTCGATACCCGTGGGCATCCAGCCGAGAATGGCAGCTACCAGGATCAGCGAGCCCTCGGGCAGGCCTGGCACCAGCAGGCCCTTGGCCGCCGAAGGAGGAGGCAGCACCGGCAAGAACGCCAGCACCGTGGCCAGCGCCAGGATGGTGATCATCACCTTGTTGAGGTGGTCCAACCAGGAAAATCCCCCGGCGAAGAGCAGGGCGATGACCGCCGCGATGACCAGCAGCGAGAACAGCTCGATCCCCAGCAGGCCGGTCCAGCTGTGCAACACGCAGCCCGAGACACTGACAACACCGGCCAACACCCCGATGCCCTGCAGCACGGTGCTGATCAGGAAGAGGATCAACGCCCAGCCCCGGGGCCCGGGCATGCGCGCATAGCCAGCCAAGAGGCTCTGGCCCGTGGCGGCGGCGTAGCGCGGCCCGCACTCGAAGGCGGGGTACTTGAACAGGTGACAGGCCAGCACCAGCCAGAGCAGCTGGTAGCCGAAGAGCGCCCCGGCCTGGGGACTCAAGACCAGGTGCGACGCACCGATACTCGTTGCAGCGAGCAGGAATCCGGGACCCAGGCGTTTCCAGAAGTTCATGGCCGGCGACTAACTGGACGGTCGGAGAGCCACCACCGTCCGGCCCTCGCCGACGGCGAGGCGTGGTATGGAACGAGCATGAGGCTCCCTCACCGCCCCGAGGCCCTCCGGGCGCTGCGAGTTCCTTCCACGAAGGAGCCCTGGCGGGTGCTGATCAGCGCCTGCTTGATGGGCCAGCCATGCGGGGTCGAGGGTACGGACTACGGCCTGGGTGCGCTGCGGCCCACCTGGCTGGACGATCCGAGGGTCCGCCTGCACCCATTCTGCCCCGAAGACCACGGTCTCGGCACGCCGCGGACCATGCCCGACCTGCACGGGGGTGACGGCTTCGCGGTGCTCGATGGGACCGCCAGGGTGCTGGACGAGCACCGCACCGACCTCACCGAGGCCTTGCTCGCCGGCGCCCGGGCCATGCTCGAGCTGGCGCGGGAACGAGCCGTCGACTTCGCCGTGCTGACCGACCGGAGTGGTGCCTGCGGCTCACAGGTGATCTCCATCGGGTGCCGCTTCGAGGAGCCAGTGCTGCACCGGCGAGGGGTCGGGGTGGCCACCGCGCTGCTCCTTCGCCACGGCATCCCCGTGGTCAGTCAGCGAGATCCACGGACGCTCGGGCTGTTGGGCTCGAGGCTCGATCCGAAGCATGCGCCCGGTCCGGACGTGGTGGACCACCACGAGAGCGCCTGGGTTCTCCGGAACCTGCCGCTGCGCGGAATCCCCGAGCCTCCCGGCGAGTGAAGCCGCTTCCCGAGACCTCAGACGAAGCGAAAACGGTCCCGCAGCACGCGGTGCAGGATCTTGCCCGTGCCGGTTCGCGGCATCTCGTCTGCGGTGATGAAGGTCACGCTCTTGGGGCGCTTGAAGCCGGCCATGCGCGGGCGGCAGAAGTCGATGATGTCCCGGTCCGTGGCGGCCTGGCCTCGCTTCAGGATCACGATGGCCTTGATGGCTTCGCCCCACTTGGGGTGTGACGCCCCGATGACCGCCACGTCGTAGACCGCGGGGTGTGCCGCGATGATCGTCTCGACCTCTGACGGGAAGACGTTTTCTCCCCCGGTGATGATCATGTTGTTCTTGCGGTCTACCAGGTAGTAGTACCCATCTTCGTCTTCGTAGGCCATGTCGCCGGCCGAGAACCACTCGCCCGCGAAGGAATCGGCGGTCTTTTCCGGGCTCTTGTAGTAGCGGTCGAACATCATGGGGCCACGGCTGTACAGCTCGCCGATCTCGCCCCGGGTCACGGGCCGCTTGTCCGCATCGAGGATGCGCACGAAGCTGGTGCCCAGGCTCTCTCGGCCGATGGATCCGGGCTTGGTCATCTGCTCGTCGGGGAACAGGGTGGTGACGATGCCGGCTTCGGTGGAGCCGTAGCCTTCGTACAGCTCGACCCCTTCGAAGTACTCCATGATGGCCCGCTTCTGCTCGACCCTGGCCGGGGCGGAGGAGCAGAGGAGCTTCTTGACGCTCGAGACGTCGAACTGCGCACGCTGATCGGCGGGGACCGCCAGGATGAGGGCGTAGTGGGTGGGGATCAGGGAGATGAAGCTGATGCCTGCCCGCTGCACGATGCCCAGGATCTCCGTGGTGTCGAAGCTGCGCGCGGGGTGCACGTAGGTGGCGCCGCCGATGTAGGTGAAGTTGAAGGTGAAGAAAGTGGCGTTGACATGGCACAGGGGCATCACGTTGAGCACGCTGTGCTCGGGCCGGAAGCCGAAGTCCACCGCGTTGATCAGGTAGAAGGCCACGTAGGATTCGTGGGAACGCACCACGCCCTTGGGGCGGCCGGTGGTGCCCGAGGTGTACAGCAGGATCCAGGGATCTTCGGGACGCACGACGACGCCGGGGGCCTCCACCGCACCGCTCTCGAGCAGCGGCTCGTAGCTGCGATAGCCTTCACGGGGCTGACCCACGACCACGTAGTTGTCCGCCGGGATGTGCTCGAGCTGGCCCCGGACGCTGTCTACCGTTGGGCAGAACTCGTCGTGCACCACGAAAGCCCGCGACTCGGCGTGGCCGACGATGTACTCGATCTCGGGGCCCACCAGCCGGAAGTTGATGGGGTTGACCACCAAGCCGGCCTTGGCGGCGGCCAGGTAGATCTCCACGAACTCGATGCAGTTTTCGAGCAGCACGCTGACCTTGTCGCCTTTCTGCAAGCCCATGCCCAGCAGGGCGTTGGCAAGGCGGCAGGCCCGCGCCTCGGTCTGGGGGAAGGTGAAGCTGCGGGTGGCGTCCACCAGGCAGACGTTGTCCGGGTACTTCTTGGCGTTCAGCTCGAGCATCTCGCCCAGGTTCAGCCAGTTGGCCATGGCTCGACTCCTTTCAGTCCTGCTGCAGCTTCACCCTGGCGTCGACCGCACAAGGTGCCGTGCCCTCGGGGTAGGCCAGCACGGGGTTGAGATCCAACTCGAGGATGCGGGGGTGGTCGGCCAGCAGGCGGGAGACCCGCAGCAGCACGTCCAGCAGCGCTCGGCGATCGACGCCGGGTTGACCGCGCACTCCGCGCAGCAGCGCCGACGCGGCGATGCCGTCCAGCATGGCCTCGGCCTCGGCACGATCCAGGGGTGCCAGCTTGAACAGCACGTCCTCGAAGACCTCCACGTGCACACCGCCCAGGCCGAACATCACCAGGGAACCCAGCCCCGCGGCCTCGGCACCGCCGATGATGATCTCGAGCCCCGGAGCGGCCATCTTCTGCAGCAGCCAGACAAGCTGGTCGGTGCCGTGCAGCTGGTCGGCCAGGCGAGACCAGGCGCCGTGGAGCGCATCTTCGTCCCGCAGGTCGAGCACCACGGCGCCCGCATCGGTCTTGTGCACCAGGGTTGGAGCTTCGGCCTTGAGCACCACGGGGTAGCCCAATTCGGCGGCGGCCTGGCGTAGCGTGGCCCAATCGGCGGCGCGACGCTCGGCCACCAAGGGCAGACCGTAGGCCCCCAGCAGCTCGCTGACCTGGGCCGGCGCCAGGAAACCGTCGGGCCCGCACTGGGCTCGGTCGAGCACTCGGGTGGCGCGCTCCTTGTCCACGGACAGTTCGGGGGGAGCGAATTCCGGCCGGTCCCGCAGGCGGCGGAAGCGGTCCATGTGGGACAGCACCCGGGCCGCGGACTCAGGGAAGTAGTAGACCGGAACACCGGCGGCTCGGACCCGGTCGATGGTCTCGCGCCAGGCGGGTTCTTCGTCCGGGTTGGTCATGGCCACGGCGATGAGCGTCTTGTCGGTGGTGGGAGCGATGCGCTCGATGGCCGCGGCGATGCCCAGGGTGTCCACGAAGAACGGGGTCATGAAGCAGATCACCGCTGCGTCCAGGCCCGGGTCGTCAACCAATGCCTGCAGCGAGACTCCGAACTCCTCGCCACCGGCCGTGGCCATCATGTCGATGGGGTTGGCGATGCTGGCGATGGCCTGCAGCTTCTCGCCCAGCATGGCCTTGGAGCTGTCCGCCAGGGGCGGGACCCTCAACCCGGCCTGCACGCACTCGTCGGTGACGATGATTGCCGGGGAGCCAGCGTTGGTGACCATACCGATGCGGTCACCCCGGGGCACCGGCTGGGCGGCGAACGCCTCGGCCGCTTCGCACAGCTCGGACAGCTTGGTGAACTGCAGCACGCCGCACTTTTCGAACAGCGCCTGGCACGTTGTGTCCTGTTCCATCATGCCGCCGGTGTGTGACGACACGGCCAGGGCGCCTTCGGGGGTGGTGCCCGACTTGAGGGCCAGCACGGGCTTGCGCGCCGCCACGGGGCCCACCCGCCGCAGAAACTCGGCGGGGTCGGTGAAGCTCTCGATGTGGATCACGATCACGCGCGTCTCTTCGTCTTGCCCGTAATACTCGATGATCTCGGGGATGGAGATGTCGCAGGCGTTGCCGTTCGAGGCGTACATGCGCTGCCCGATGCCGCGCATGCCGAAGTAGTTGTTGATCACCTCGGCCACGCCCCCGCCCTGGGCGACGATGCTGACGTGCCCCGGCCGCAGGGTGGCGAAGGTGAAGTTCGAGTACAGGCTGATGGCCGGGTCGCTGTTCATCACGCCCTGGCAGTTGGGCCCGAACAAACGCATGCCCGTGCGACGCCCGATCTCCACCAGCTGGCGCTCCATCTCGGCCCCTTGCGCCCCGGTCTCCTTGAATCCCGAGGTGTTCACAATGGCTGCCTTGACCCCCTTGGCCGCGCAGTCCTCGAGGGTGGCGGCCACGAACTTCCTGCGCACGATCACGTGCACCATGTCGACATCGCCGGGCACGTCCAGGATGGAGGTGTAGACCTTCTTGCCCAGGATCTCGCCGCCACGGGGATTCACCGGGTAGACAGGCCCCGTGAAGCCGTAGCGTTCGAGGTTCTGCATGATGCGATTGCCGATGGTGTGGGTGCGGCCCGAGGCGCCGATGATGGCGATGGAGCGCGGACGGAACAGGGGGTCGAGGCTGGGCATCGTTCTTCACTCCAGGTCGGCAGCCTTCCTAACAACGGCCGGAGCGCAACGCGGGAGGCAGGAGGGTGCTGCGATCGCGAGCGCTGTCCCTGACGAGAGGGCTCGACTCGTTTTCCCTGTTTCGCCCGCTGGATCCTGGAAGTCGAGCCACTCCTCGGCTACGGTAGTCGGGCACCGGAACACCACCCCAGGAGGGCCGCCAATGCCCGCGTCGGTCCTGCTCCCCGCGCTCGTCCTCTTGGCCCAGCCCGCCGATGCGGCCTGCCCGGCCGACCTCGGCATCTTGCGATCGGATCTGAAGCTGGCCCTCCAGACCTACGTGGACGAGGACTGGGAAGCCTTCCAGGGCCATCTCGGAGCGGTCGAAGAAGACCTGGGCTGCCTGGTCAAGGTGGCCACCCCCGAAGACGCCTTGGCGGTGCATCTGCTGTACAGCCTGGGCTGCTGGATGGAGCGGGACGAGAGCCGCGTGGCCTTCGGGCTGCGGGGGGTCGTGGCCCTGGATCCCTACTTCCATCCGGGCGAAGACGTGATGCCCGAAGGCAAGCCGCTGATGGTGCGCCTGGTCCGCGCGCGAGAAACCGGCACGGGCCTGTCCGCCATCCACGACCACAAGCTGATCGTGGACGGCCACCGGGGCACGCGCGCCGTGCCGATGCAGCGGGCCACGCTGGTCCAGTTCAAGACCGAAGAAGGCCTGCAGACCCTCTACGCTTCGCCAGATGGCCCCCCCCAAGCCCTCTTCGATCGGATCCCCTACGGCTGGCGCCGCGAAGGCGACATCCTGTTGACCGTGACGCAAGAACAAACCACGCTCGAGACCTTGGTCGCGATGGCCGACCAGGGCGCCACCAACACGGGGATCGCCCAGGCCCTGAACGATGGCGGATTGCTCCGCGGCTCCGAGCCTTGGACGGCGGTACAGGTAGAGGCCCAGCTCGCGGCCCAGGCGGCCGGGGCGCTCGAGAAGAAAAAGCGCCGGCGCCAACGGAACTGACACGACGAGCGCTCGCTCCCACCCAAGCCGGCCGAGCCATACGGTACACTCGGTGCATGGGACCAACCGGCCACCGCTGTCTACTCGCCACAGTCCTTCTCGCCCAAGCGGCTCCTCGCGTCGCCCATGCCGCCCGCTTCTACGTGGACGCCGAGTCTGGGGATGACGCCGACGACGGCTCCACGCCCGACCTGGCCGTGGCGACCATCACCCGTGGCGTCGAGCTGATCGCCGGAGGCGACGAGCTGATCGTAGGGCCCGGCACCTACTACGAGCGCCCGGTCTTCGAGAACCTCGGCTCGTCCGAAGAGCTGCCCGTTTGGATACGCGCCAGCCCGCGCGGAGAAGCGATCATCAGCGGGATGTGGGAGCAAGCGGCCACGGGCCGGGTGACCTGGCACGAGGAGGGCGACGGTACGTAGTCGGCCGAGCACGGACCCGTGCTGTTCGCAGCGCACGCAGGCACCTTCCTGTTCCGCTTCGCGTCCGTAGAAGACCTGCTCGCCGCCCGCGCCGAATCCGTAGATCTGGACATGCCCCCCTACGGCATCGCCGTCGATGAGGAGAAGATCTACGTCGTGCTCCCCGATGGGTCGGACCCGAACACCCAGCCCGTGCTGATGTCCACGCCCAGCTGGGACGAGACTGGCTCGGAGGAATTCCTGCTGATGGTGGCCGGCTCGCCTACGTCATCCTCGACGGCTTCGTGCTTCGGGGCTCGGGGACCAACTGCCTGTTGATCGACCAGGACAGCCCTGGCGTCACCATCCGCAACACGACCCTCGAGTACTGCATGTACGGCGCCCGCTTGCCCGACGACAGCATCGTGGAGTGGAGCGAGTACTCCTTCCCGGGCTTCCACGACTTCGCCGAAGAGGTCTTTTCGCGCAACGAGAGCGATCGTCCGGGGGCGATCTGGACCCTCGTGAAGTCGTACCACGATCCCATCCTCATGGACGGGTCCATGGTCCTCTCCTCGCAGGTCTCGGAGGTCGCCTCCCGCGGCTGCGAGCTCCGCTACAACTTCCTGCACCAGGGCTTCGACGGCCAAAAGATAGGGACCTTCGACGCATCCTCCACCCACCACAGCGTCTTCCTGCACAACTACGACAACAACGTCGAAATGGAGGACTGGGGTGGGCTGGCGTCCGCGGACCTCCGTGTGCACCACAACCTGATGCTCGCCGGCGCCATGGGGCCCTTCGGACACCACAGCCCGGACATCGACGGGCCCCAGTACATCTACCGCAACGTGGTGTACGGCTACGACGACCACGGCTGGGGCAGCTGGACCTTCATCAAGTCCGACGCCCCGGGTGCCCACGGGGGCATGCACTACTACCACAACCTGCTGTGGGGAAGGGATACGCGGCTGTTCTGGGAGCCGGACCACCTGGTCTTGCGCAACAACATCCTGGTCTTCACCCACCAACAGGACGTGGAGACCGACGTCATCGACTCCGACTACAACCTGCTCGTCAACGACGTGGACAAGGCGTGGGTCACCGGGCCCAACGGCAGCTGGCTGGGGGACGATCCCAGCGCCGTCGATTGGGTCGACGCAGAGGGATTCGACTTCGGCATCAACGCAGGGAGCCCAGCGGAGGACGCCGGCGTGGCCATCGCGGGCTTCAACGACGACGCGGTGGGTGCCCCCGACGTCGGCCCCTTCGAGCTGGGCGAGTCGCCGGGTGAGGACTGGCCCCGACCCCGCAGCACGGTCTACGACTGTAGCGTCCCCGAGCGGTGGAACGGGGCCGAGCCCGACGAGGAAGACGAAGAGGCTTGCATGGACGATGAAGAGAGCGACACCGGGCAGCCGGACACCGGTGGAGACACGGGGGACTCCACGCCTGGGGACTCCGCGGCGGACACCGACCCCGGTGACTCAACGCCACCCGCCGACACCGAAGACAGCGCCTCGAGCCAGGACAGCGGGCAGGGCAGCGAAGAACGCCGCTGCGGGTGCCAAGCAGCGCCGTGGTCGCTGGCTTCCTTCTTCCTCGGCCTGATCGGTGCGTTGGCGCTACGAGCGCGCTCCCGCGAAGAGAAGAGGCAGGTAGGCCTGGACCGACCGAGCACCTGACCACCACCCGTAGACGCGCACGCCCCGGCACGCGCACCCCACTGTTGGGCGCGTGGGGGACACTTTCAGGCCGAATCGTCGTCATCAACCGCCGGTTGTGGGTGGTCCGCTTCTTGCCGTAGCGGGGACCTCCGTGCCACCCGACCCCCACCGTGCCCACCCGGCGAGGTTCCCATGCAAGACCGCCACCCGTCGCTCCCACGGGTTCTCCTCACCGGCGGCCTGCTCGGCCTGGTGGCAGCATCCAGCGCCTGCTCCTGGGGTCCCTACAGCGTAGCGGCCAACCTCGACGAGGACGTACCGACCGTGGTCAGCCTGCAGTGGACTTCGATCCACGCAGGCAGCTCGTGGGTCGAGTACGGCGGCGAGGGCCTCGAGACCACGTCCACGCCCACCACCACCACCACCGCCACCGACCACGAACACCTGCTGCTGGGCATCCCGCCCTACCAGGACGTCTGGTACAGGGCCATCACCCTGGTGGACGGAGTGGAGCACGTCCGAGAGGGCGAGGTCCGCACCGGCGGCCTACCTCCCGAGCTCCCGGACATGACGGTCACCGTGGACCAGCCGGAGCTGCGGTCCGAGGAGTCCTACCTGTTGGGGACCATGTTCGGCCTCGTTCCCGGGATCTTCGCCGTCGATCGCGCGGGGAACTGGAACTGGTTCCACCTGCTGGAGTCCGACGTCATGCCCGTGGAGCGCGAGCGGGACGGCGACGGCTTCCTCTTCAACACCTTCGCCGCCGACTACACCCAGGACGACAGCGGCGTGCATCGTATGGCCTTCGCCGACCAGCAGACCTGGAGCGAACCCACCGAGTTGGGCCACCACGCCTTCACCCAGATGCCCAACGGCGCGCTGGCGTGGCTCACGCTGGACGTACGGGACTGGTTGGGCCCAGACGGCGAGATCCACAGCGTCGTGGGCGACGCCGTAGTCGTGCTGGACGAGGATGGAGAGGAACACGTGGTGTTCTCCACCTGGGACTGGATCGAGCCCGTGATCACCGAGTACTGGGAAGAGGACCTGTACGGGCTGGGAAAGGACTGGAGCCACGCCAACACCCTGCGCTGGGACGACGAGCGCGGCACCCTCCTGCTGTCGTTCCGAAACCTGGAGACGGTGGTGGAGCTGTGGCTGGACCAGAACCGCTGGGATGCCCAGCCGATACTCCAGCTGGGTGGCGTGGCCGGCTCCGAGATGCTGGACGACGGCGACATCTACCGGCTCGAAGGCCGACACGGCTTCGATTACCTCCACAACCCGGGCTTCACCGACACCGGGACCTTCATGGCCATGGTGGAGCAGGACGGGGAGACCCATGCGGTGGAGTGGGCGCTGGACCACGGCAACCGCGCGCTCCGCGAGCTGGACTCGTACGGCGATGGAGAGGCGCTGCGCACCATGTTCCTGGGCATGGTCACCGAACTGGACAACGGCAACCTGTTGCTGACCTACAGCTCCGAGGGCCTGGTCCGAGAGGTGACACCCGACGGAGTGGTCGCATGGGAGCTACAGGCCTCGGTGGGCGCGGCCTTCGGCCACACGCTGCTGTTCGACAGCTACTACGAGCCGTGAGATCGGGGGGTAGGCGAAAACGGGGACTCCGCAGGTCGATCCGGCGACCCGAGCTGCGCCGGCATGGCAGAGCCCAGGAGCGACCATGACCCGCCTGATCGACGAGCTGCAGGCGGCGATGGATCGGCTGCGGATGCGCCGGCTGTCCCGGCGCCTGACCCACTTTCAGCTTCAACGCGCCGATGGGGACGACGACGAGAGCCTGCTGGACGAGGACCTCATCGCCCAGCTCGAAGATCCAACCTACGAGCCCAGGCGATTCCTCGACTACTACTCCGAGCGCGGTATCACCGAGGCCCTTCAGCTCTACGGCGTGCTGGGCACCCTGCAGGAGCGAGGCTTCGAGCCGGTCATCGAGATCGGCCCCAGTGGCGGTGGGATGGACCGGCTCTTCGTCTCCGACGCCAAAACCGGGGAGCACCTGGTCGAGGTCGTGGCTGCCCTGGCCACGATGAGGCCCCAGCTGGAGTTGGGGAGCGGCGATCCCCAGCCGAGCCTCCAACTCCTCGCCGTGAACTGGCTGCTGCTGCAAGATCCCATCCGCCCCTTCGAGGAAGGGCGGCCACGCCTCCCCGGGCAGCGACACCGCGGCCTGGGCCTGCTGCGCGAAGCCTCGACCATCCTCGAGATCGCTGCAGAGCGCCTGCGGCAGGACGGAATCCTGGTGTTTCCGGAGCACTACCACCACGGGTGCTGGTACGGCCGCCGCTTCCGCCACCTCTCCCCCCAGGCCGAGGGCGAGTTCCGCGCCCTCGAGCGCGACCTCCAGGAGCTGAGCCTGGCCCAGGCGAGCTGGGCCGTAGCCGCCGGTCTGGTATTCCGCCACGGCGAGAGCGAGCCGTACCGCTGGCACCCCACCGAGATGGTCCTGCCCGTGGACTGCCCGGCGCTCGCAACCCACCTGACCAGCCGCGGCTACCGCGAGGTGGTGAGGTCCAGCCGCGAGGCTACGCATTTCCACTACGACAGGGAGGCGGTGATGGCGCGGGTGGCCGTGGTGTCGGGCTCGG
>PVBE012326823.1_pt1 | contig 13905 bp, 13 predicted proteins | sample 1631181 | NCBI WGS metagenome assembly PVBE01 (sample SAMN08397723, study PRJNA350692) | Marine metagenome, whole genome shotgun sequencing project. | isolation source: water | place: Pacific Ocean | collected 2012-04 | reverse complement strand
GGGGTCGATACCGTGCTCAACCGCCGCGGTACCACCTGGCGCAAGCTGCCTGAGACCGACAAGGCCGATGTCGATGCGGCGAAGGCCGTCAGATTGCTGCAAGACAATCCGTCCATGATCAAACGCCCGATCGTCGAAGACGGCGGGGCCCTGCTGGTCGGTTTCAAGGAAGACGAATGGTCCGCGCACTTCTCCTGATCCTCGCGGCACTCGGTGCCGTCCCCGCCGCCGCTGCGGCGGAAGGCGACTTTCTCGTCATCGCGCATCGCGGTGCCAGCGGCGAGCGGCCCGAGCATACGCTGGCGGCCTATGAGCGCGCGATCGACCAGGGCGCGGACTATATCGAGCCCGACCTTGTCGCGACGAAGGACATGCGGCTGGTCGCGCGGCACGAGACCGAGATCGGCGAGACGACCGATGTTGGCGCGCGCGAGGAGTTTGCCGATCGCAAGCGCTCGAAGACGATCGAGGGGCGGCTGGTGACCGGCTGGTTCGCCGAGGATTTCACGCTCGCCGAATTGCGCAGCCTGCGCGTGAAGGAGCGGCTGCCCGGATTGCGCCCGGCCAATGCACGGTTCGACGGGCTCTACCAGATCCCGACCTTCGAGGAGATCGTCACGCTGGTGCGCGCGAAAGAGGCCGAAACCGGCCGCGCGATCGGCATCTACCCCGAACTCAAGCATCCCACCTGGCTGCTGCAGGAAGAGGGGATCGACACGGTCGACCTGCTCGCCACCGCGCTGCGCCAGGCCGATCTCGACGACGCCGATGATCGCGTGTTCGTGCAGGTCTTCGAGATCGGCCCGCTGCAGCGGCTGGACGCGCTGGTCGAGAGCCCGCTGGTGCTGCTGATCGCGGTCGAGGGCGGCCCCTATGACGAACCCGCGATCACCTGGGACGAATTGCTGACGCCCAGCGGTCTCGCCGATGTGGCCCGATATGCCGATGGTATCGGCCCCTATCTGGGCCGTGTCCTCGCTGCGGATGGAAGTCCGACTGCGCTGATCGCCGATGCGCATGCCGCGGGGCTGCAGGTCCACCCGTGGACGCTGCGCAAGGAGAACGCCTTCCTGCCGCCCGCGCTGCGCAAGGGTAGCGACGCCCCCGCGCAGGGCGATCTCGCCGCGCTGGTGGAAATGGTCGTGGCAGCAGGGGCCGACGGTGTCTTCACCGACGATCCCGCGCTGGTGCTCAGCGCGCTCGGGCGGTGACGATGTAGTTCAGCGACAGATCGCCGGACAGGTGTAACCCCTTGGCGGGCGAAAAGCCGATGCCGCGCGGTTCGCTCATGTCGAGGCCCGCTTGGTCGAGCAGCGTGTCCAGTTCCTCGGGCGTGATGAAATCGTCCCAGTGGTGCGTGCCCTTGGGGATCAGCCCGATGCCTTCCGCCGCACCGATCATCAGCAGGCGCGATTGCGGCGTGCGATTGGGCGTCGACAGCACCATCAGCCCGCCGGGCGCCAGCCGGCCGGCAAGCGCTGCCACGAAGGCGGGTTTGTCGGCGACATGTTCGATCACCTCCATTGCGGTGACCAGGTCGAAGCTGCCGATATCCAGCGCGCCGACCTCGCCCGCGATATAGCGGATATCGAGACCCGCGCCTTCGGCATGCACGGCTGCAGCCGCGGCGTTCTCGGGCGCGGCATCGACGCCGGTGACATCCGCCCCCAGCCGCGCCAGCGGTTCGCACAGCAATCCGGCACCGCAGCCGACATCCAGCGCGGTCTTGCCCGCGAGCGGTTGGCGCGCCTCGATGTCGCCAGCCCAGTGCAGGTCGATCGCCTCGCGCAGGAATTGCAGCCGCACGGGGTTGAGCCGGTGGAGCATGGCCGAAGAGCCCTTGGGGTCCCACCAGTCCTTGGCCAGCCTGCCGAAATGCGCGGCTTCGTCGGCGCGTATCGTTGCGCCCGAAATTGTGCCGGCCGAAGTATTGCTACGCGGCTGTGTGGTTGCATCGCTCATGCCCTCTGGCTAGCAGCCTAGCTCGACGCATTCCAGCACGGAGACCTCTACGCTTGGCCCGTATCGTGATGAAATTTGGCGGCACCTCGATGGCCGGGACCGAACGCATCCGGCGCGTGGCCAATATCGTGCGCAAGCAGCAGGCGCGCGGGCACGAGGTCGCGGTGGTGGTTTCGGCCATGGCGGGCGAGACCGACCGGCTGGTCAATTTCTGCCGCGAGGCCAATGCGCTCTACGACCCGGCGGAATACGACGTGGTGGTGGCCAGCGGCGAACAGGTCACCAGCGGGCTGCTGGCGCTGACGCTGCAGTCGCTCGGTTGCCAGGCGCGCAGCTGGCTCGGCTGGCAGATGCCGATCAACACGATCGAGGCGCATGCCAAGGCGCGGATCGACAGCATCGATGCGGACGCGCTGATCGCCAGCATGGAACGCGGCGAGATTGCCGTCATCCCCGGCTTCCAGGGCCTCTCGGGCGAGGGCCGGCTGACCACGCTGGGCCGCGGCGGGTCGGATACGTCCGCCGTGGCGGTGGCTGCAGCCATTGGCGCGGATCGCTGCGACATCTATACCGATGTCGACGGTGTCTATACCACCGACCCGCGGATCGTCGCCAAGGCGCGCAAGCAGACCGCGGTGACCTATGAGGAAATGCTCGAACTCGCCAGCGTCGGGGCCAAGGTGCTCCAGACACGCTCGGTCGGGCTGGCGATGAAAGAGGGTGTGCGCGTGCAGGTCCTCTCCAGCTTCGTCGGCGACGACGCGGTTCCCGCAGACGAATACCCCGGCACGATGATCGTGTCGGAGGAAGAAATGAACGCACTGGTGGAGAAGGGCGATATGGAACGCCAGCACGTGACCGGCATCGCGCATGACAAGAACGAGGCCAAGGTGATCCTCACCCGCGTGCCCGACAAGCCCGGCGCGGTGGCCCACATCTTCGAACCGCTCGCCGCGGCCAGCATCAATGTCGACATGATCATCCAGAACGTCGGCCGCGACAAGGGCGAGACCGACGTGACCTTCACCGTGCCGCAGGCCGATCTCGCCCGCGCGCAGGCGCTGCTCGAGGACAAGCGCGACGACATCGGCTACAACCGCCTGATCACCGACAGCAAGGTCGCCAAGATCAGTGTCGTCGGCGTCGGCATGAAAAGCCATGCGGGCGTCGCCAGCACGATGTTCAAGGCGCTGGCCGACCGCGCGATCAACATCCAGGCGATCACCACCAGCGAGATCAAGGTCAGCGTGCTGATCGACGAGGACGAGACCGAACTGGCAGTCCGCGTGCTCCACACCGCCTATGGGCTGGACGCTGCCGACGAGGCGGCATGAGCCACACCGCCCGGATCCTCCTGCTCGGCTCGGGCGAACTGGGGCGCGAGTTCGCGATCTCGGCCAAGCGGCTCGGCGCCTATGTCATCGCCTGCGACAGCTATGACGATGCGCCCGCCATGCAGCTGGCCGATGCACGCGAAGTGTTCTCCATGCTCGATGGCGACAAGCTGCGCGAGGCGGCCGAGAAGCACCGGCCCGATTACATCGTCCCCGAGATCGAGGCGATCCGCACTTCGGTACTGGCCGAACTGGAGGAGGAAGGCTTCACCGTCGTGCCCTCGGCGCGCGCCGCGCAGCTGACGATGAACCGCGACGCGATCCGCGACCTTGCGGCCAACGATCTGGGCCTCGTGACCTCCCGATACCGCTACGCCAAGAATTTCGAGGAAGTGCAGGCGGCCGCGCAGCACACTGGGCTGCCCTGCGTGATCAAGCCGGTCATGTCGTCCTCGGGCAAGGGCCAGTCGACCGTGCGCGACGCGGCCGAGCTCGAAGCGGCTTGGGCCTATGCCTGCGCCAACATGCGCGGCGACCGCCAGCGCGTGATCGTCGAGCAATTCGTCGATTTCGATTACGAGATCACGCTGCTGACCGTGCGCCACAGGGACGGCATCAGCTTCTGCCCGCCGATCGGCCACCGGCAGGAACGCGGCGACTACCAGGAAAGCTGGCAGCCGACGCCGATGACCGACGCGGCGATCGCCAAGGCGCAGGACATGGCGCGCACCGTGGTCGACGATCTGGGCGGCTACGGCCTGTTCGGGGTCGAGTTTTTCGTGAAGGGCGAGGACGTGATCTTCTCCGAGCTTTCCCCGCGCCCGCACGACACCGGCATGGTCACGCTGGTCAGCCAGAACCTCACCGAATTCGACCTCCATGCCCGCGCAGTAATGGGGCTGCCGGTTCCGCCTGTCCTGCGCGCGCGCCCCGCCGCCAGCGCGGTGATCCTCGCCGAACGCGACAGCGCGGCGCTGGGTTACGAAAGCCTCGCCGAGGCGATGGGCGAGGGGGCCGACATCCGCATCTTCGCCAAGCCCACCAGCCGTCCCTACCGCCGCATGGGCGTGGCGCTGGCCACCGCGGGCGATACCGACGAAGCGCGCCGCATCGCGCGCGAGGCGGCGCACAAGGTCCGCATCACCTACGGCGACTGATCAGCCTCAGCCCACCAGCATCACGTTCATCAGCCGCCCGGGCAGCAGGAAGGCCGCGAGCCCGGGAAAGACCAGTCCGGTGACATAGGTAAAAACGAGCTGCCGCTTGTGTGCCGGGATGTTGCCACGCCGTGCGGTCGCCACCGAGCGCCAGGCCGAGAAGATCGTCAGCGGGATGAAGACATGGATCGGGCCGTAGCCGCCGCCCGAAGTGATGAAGATCGCCGAAAAGGCGGTCACCAGCATCAGCGCGAGCCAGATTTTGCCCAGCAGCCTGTGCCGCGCATCGCCCTTGCGCGTCAGCAGCACATAGGCGCCCAGCGGGATCGCGGGGATAACTGCAACCACATGCACCGCGATCGCGGCATGGCGCAGATGTGGCAATTCGGGAGTGATGCCGGCAAGCGCGCGGCCGATCGCGATGACGCAGAGCAAGGTCATCACGGTCCCGATGGTGGCCACCAGCGCGCGGCTGGCCGGACCGATATCGAATGCGGACGGGCGGCGGGGGGCGGGTGGCGCGGACAGCGGAAGTGCGAACATTGTCTGGGTCTCCAGGCGGGTGGTTTCGTCCCCTTGGTGGCAGCGCGCCGCTGGCGGGCAAGCGGGCTTGCGCAAAGGGGCCGACCGCTTCGCGAAAGGACGCGAAATCGGGTGTTTGACCACTTTACGAAGCGCGAACGGGCACTAGTCTGCAGGATATGGAACAGGCCCGCCCCGCTGCAGCGCGCATCGCCCGCAAGCTGGTGATCGATCTGTCGGTCATGACCGCGGTCGGGCTGGTGCTGGCGATCATCGGCCCCTTCGGGACGGCCGCCGCGCCGCTGGCATGGCGGCTGGTGAGCTGGATCGGGCTCGCCTGGCTCGGCTATGCCTTCTACCGTCCGCTCGCCCCGCTGGTCGCCTGGCTGCACCCGCGGCTCGAGCTGCCCCGGGCCGGGCTGTGGATCGGCTTGACCATGCTCGCCACGGTGCCGCTGACGGCAGCGATCTGGACGATCGAATTCCTTCCCGGGCCGGTTCCCGCGCCCACGCTCGAACAGGCGCTGCTGGCTTATCTCAATGTGCTGGCGATCGGGGCCAGCGTCACCGTGGTCTTCTACCTGCTCGAACGCGGCCGGCCGAAGGCGGCGGCGCACGACGCGATGGCCCGGTCCGTCGCCGCGAGCGACGTGCAAGATGCCCCGCAGGGCGAGCCGCGTTCCGCATTCCTGCAGCGCCTGCCGGCCGAGCTGGGAAGCGACCTGATCGCGCTCGAGATGGAAGACCACTACGTTCGCGCGCATACCATGCTCGGCTCGGACCTCGTGCTGCTGCGGCTGCGCGATGCGATCGCGGAACTCGACGGGATCGAGGGCGCGCAGGTCCATCGCAGCTGGTGGGTGGCCCGCGATGCGGTCGAAGGCGTCGAGCGCGAAGGGCGCAAGCTGCGGCTGCTGTTGCCGCGGGGGATCGCGGCGCCGGTCGCGCGCGGCCGCGTGAGCGAACTGGGCGCCGCCGGCTGGTTCTAAGCATCTTGCCGTTGCCCCGCGCGCGCCGTAAGCGCCGCATCATGACGACCTATCCCAAGACCGCCCGCCTGATGCAGCGCGGCGCAGATTTTCTCGGCAGCGAAACCGCGATCCTGTGCGGCGCGATGAGCTGGGTGTCCGAACGCAATCTGGTGTCGGCGATTTCGAACGCCGGCGGCTTCGGCGTGATCGCCTGCGGGGCGATGACCCCCGAACTGCTCGACCGCGAGATCGCCGCAACCCGCGCGCTGACCGACAAGCCCTTCGGCGTGAACCTGATCACCATGCATCCCGACCTGTTCGAGCTTATCGCGGTGTGCGAGAAGCACGCCGTGGGCCATGTCGTGCTGGCGGGCGGCATCCCGCCCAAGGGCAGTGTCGAGGCGATCAAGGGCGGCAAGAACCCCGCCAAGGTCATCTGCTTCGCGCCCACGCTGGCGCTGGCCAAGAAGCTGCTGCGCTCGGGCGCCGATGCGCTGGTGATCGAGGGCATGGAAGCGGGCGGCCATATCGGCCCCGTATCGACCAGCGTACTGGCGCAGGAAATGCTGCCCGAGCTGGCCGAAGACCACCTTATCTTCGTTGCCGGCGGGATCGGCCGCGGGCAGGCGATCGCGGGCTATCTCGAAATGGGTGCGGCGGGCGTCCAGCTGGGCACGCGTTTCGCCTGCGCGCAGGAAAGCATCGCGCATCCCGATTTCAAGAAGGCCTTCTTCCGCGCTAGCGCGCGCGACGCGGTGGCCAGCGTCCAGGTCGATCCGCGCCTGCCGGTGATCCCGGTCCGCGCGCTGAAGAACAAGGGCAGCGAGGAATTCACTGCCAAGCAGCGCGAGGTTGCGGGGACGCTCGACCGCGAGGAAATCGCGATGAACGAGGCGCAATTGCAGATCGAGCATTACTGGGCCGGCGCGCTGCGCCGCGCAGTGATCGATGGCGATGTCGAAACCGGCAGCCTGATGGCGGGGCAATCGGTCGGCATGCTGAAGGAAGAAGAGCCGGTCGCGGTCATCATCGAGAAGCTGATGTCGCAAAGCGAAGAGGCGCTAACCCGCCGCTGACATGAAGCACCGACCGCTCGACCTGGACGTCGCGATCTATCGCGACCGGGTCCAGGTGATCAATCGCGCTACCAAGACCTTTGCCGACCAGCGTGCCTATCGCAGCTTTTCGAGCGATCAGTCCGTGGTCGCCGAACCGGCGCGTTTCGAAGACACGATCGTTCGCGCGATCCGCCAGATCGCGCACGGAGACAAGGCCCTCATGCTGTGCGATCCGGTTGCGCATGTGGTGGGCTGCGAAACCCCGCTCAACCACCTCGAGCGCGGTATCGTGCAGACCGCGCTGCACCAGTCGGGCATCAGGACCGTGGTCTTCGAGATCGACTGACCAAGCCTGCATTGCGCGCGGCCAAGCGGGTTTGCGCTTGCGCGGCGGGGCGCTTGCGGCACATGGAAGGCCCATGGCCGATCCGCTAGTCCTGACCCTGTCCTGCGCCGACCGCCCCGGCATCACCGCTCGCGTCACCTCGTTCCTGTTCGAGCGCGGGGGCAATATCCTCGAAGCGCAGCAGTTCAACGACCGGCTGAGCGATGCTTTCTTCATGCGCGTCGAATTCGATCCCGGCAGCACCACGCGCGATGCGATCCGCAGCGAATTCGCTGCGCTGGCCGGCGAATTCGCGATGGACTGGAAGCTGGCGCTGCGCGAACGGCCGCGGCGCGTGCTGATCATGGTCAGCAAGTTCGACCATTGCCTGGCCGACCTGCTCTATCGCTGGCGCATCGGTGAACTCGCGATGGAGCCGGTGGCGATCGTGTCCAACCACCCGCGCGAAGCGATCGGCCACACCGACCTCGGCGATATCCCCTTCCACCACCTGCCGGTCACGCGCGACACGAAGGCGGCACAGGAAGCCCAGGTCCGCGCCATCGCGGCAGATACCGATGCCGAGCTGGTGGTGCTGGCGCGCTACATGCAGATCCTGTCGGACGAGCAGGCGGCGCATTTCGCCGGGCGCTGCATCAACATCCACCACAGCTTCCTGCCCGGCTTCAAGGGCGCCAAACCCTATCACCAGGCCTATGAGCGCGGGGTCAAGATGATCGGCGCCAGCGCGCATTACGTTACCGCCGACCTCGATGAAGGCCCGATCATCCATCAGGATGCCGAGAGCATCGGCCATGCCGACACCCCCGATGCGCTGGTGCGCAAGGGCCGCGATATCGAAAGCCGCGTGCTCGCCGAAGCGGTCCGCCTGCATCTCGAGGAGCGCGTCCTGCTCAACGGCCAGCGGACCGTCGTGTTCAGGGGCTGATCAGCGCCGCGTGATGCGCGTCTGGGCGCGCTCCGCCTCCATCGCTTTGTCCTCGTTGGCGCGCTTGATGACATATTGGCGGATCGCCTCGACTTCGTCCTCGGATAGCGAGGGGGCGAAGCTGGCCATGCCGTTGTCGCTCAGCGCGCCGCCATGGACGATCTGCACCCATGCGGTCCGGTTTTCGAGCGCGCCCGAGCGGCGCAGGTCGGGCAGTTCGGTCGATCCGACCGCGCCCGGGGCGTGGCACACCGCGCAATAGCGCGCGTATTTCGTCCGCCCCAGTTCGATCACCTCCGCGCTCGCTTTCGAAAGCGGCGGATCGAGCGGCGCGAGCGCGAAATCGGGTTCTTCGGGCAGGGCAGCGGTCCCGCCCAGCTTGAACACCAACAGGCGGCTGATGTTGCGCACCGGGTGCATGTTGTCGATCAGCGCGCCATCGGCGGACAGCGCGAAGGCCCCGCCCCAGCCGGCCAGCACTGCGACATATTGTTCGCCATTCACCGTGTAGGTGATCGGCGGGGCGACCACGCCGGTCTGCGCGGCGAAACTCCACAGCCGCTCGCCATTGGCCGAATTATAGGCGGCAAACTCGCTGCCCGAATTGCCCTGGAAAACCAGTCCGCCGCCGGTCGCCAGCAAGCCGCCGTTCCACGGCCCGGGATGCTCGACGCTCCAGCGCGCTTCCTGCGCCACCGGGTCCCACGCGACCAGCTTGCCCTTGATCGTGCCCTGCACTTCGCGGCGGATGCCCAGATCGGGCGGCAGATCGCCCGCGCCGAGGTCGAAGCCGATGTTGAACCCGCGCGCGCGGTCGGGCTTCCAGTCTGCCTCGGGTGCATAGAGCATCGCGGCCTCGAAGGCGGGGATGTACACGAGGTTCTCGCCCGGGTGGTACGCCATCGGGTGCCAGTTGTGCCCGCCCAGCGGCCCGGGCATCACCAGCGCGGGCTGGCCGGTGATGTCGATCCGCGTTTCGGGATTCATCTGCGGGCGGCCATCCTCGCTCATCCCGGTCGACCAGTTGAGCGGAATATAGGGCTCGGCCGAAATGAACTCGCCCGTCGCGCGGTCGAGCACGTAGAAATAGCCGTTCTTGGGCGCCTGCATCAGCACCTGCCGGCTGCGCCCGTCGATCTCCATATCGGCCAGGACGATGTGCTGCGTGGCGGTGTAGTCCCAGGTTTCGCCCGGCGTGGTCTGGTAGTGCCAGACATATTCGCCCGTATCGGGCCGGATCGCGACGATGCTCGAAAGATAGAGATTGTCGCCTTCGCCGCGCCCGTCTGCTCCGGGGCTGCGATAGGCGCGGTTCCACGGGGATCCGTTGCCGACCCCGAAATAGAGCAGGTCGAGCTCGGGATCGTAGGCCATCGAGTCCCACACAGTGCCGCCGCCACCGATGCCGTTTTCGCTGCCGAGCGCATCGCCGCTCCAGGTCTCTGCCGCCGCCTTGAGGTAGTCGGGCGCGTCATCGCCCTCGTCGCCGGGCACGGTGTAGAAGCGCCACAGCTCCTCCCCGTCGTCGGCGCTGTAGGCGGCGATATAGCCGCGCACGCCGAACTCGGCGCCGCCATTGCCGATCAGCACCTTGCCATCGACCACGCGCGGCGCGCCGGTGATGGTGTAGCTCTTGTCCTGGTCGACCGTGACCTTCTCCCACGCCACCGCGCCGGTGTCGCGGTCGAGCGCGACCAGCCGCCCGTCGAGCGTGCCGAAGAAGAGCTTGTCCCCCCAAGCCGCCAGCCCGCGATTGACCACGTCGCAGCACGCTTTCACTCCGGTTTCGCCGGGCACTTGCGGATCGTAGCTCCACAGCGGTTCGCCGGTCGCGGCGTCATAGGCGAAGACCTTGCTCCACGCGGTGGTGACATAGAGCTTGCCGTCCATCACCAGCGGGGTCGCTTCCTGCCCGCGCGCGGTGTCCATGTCGGCGAACCAGGCGAGCCCGAGGTCGCCCACGCTGTCGCGGTCGATCTGGGCCAGCGGCGAGAAGCGCTGTTCGGAATAGGTCCCGCCATGGGTGATCCAGTTGGCCGGGTCCTCGCCCGCATTGACCAGCCGGACGGTGTCGATCCCGCCTTCGGGTGTTTCGCCCGCTGCCATGCTGCAGCCCGCCAGTGCGCCTGCCAGGCCAAGCGCGGCCACTGCCGCCCAACCGATCCCTCGCATCTTTACTCTCCCCGGCGACATTTGCGTCGCTCTATGCAACCTATCCTGCCGTCGATGCGCGGGCTTGTCCATAAGGCTGCACCCTGCAAGGGTCGCCGCGGACGGGTTTGCGAGGAGAGACGAGCGATGTGCGATGAACAGGATCTGGCGCGGTGGGCGCGCGGCAAGGTCTCGCGCCGGGCCTTCGGCGGCGGTGCGATGGCGGCGGGCGTGGCGGCTTGCGCGCCGGTCAACGCCGATGTCGATCGTCCGGCGGCGGGCGGGTTGAGCGAGCGCATGGTCAGCTTTGCCGCACCCGGCGGGACGATGGACGGGTTCTTCGTGCATCCCGCGGACAGGGCCAGCCCGCTGGTGCTGCTCTGGCCCGACATTGCCGGGCTGCGCGAAGCGAAGCGGCAGATGGCGCGGCGGCTGGCGGGCGAAGGCTACGCCGTGTTCGTCGCCAATCCCTATTACCGCGATGTCGCAGGCGAGCAGTTCGCCGACTTTGCTGCCTTCGCAGCCGCCGACGGGTTCCAGACGGTCCGCCCGTGGCGCGCCAAGCTCGATGCCCCGGCGATTCAGGCCGATGCCCGCGCGGCGACCGCCTGGCTCGACACGCAGGACGGGGTCGACACCGCCCGCGGCATCGGCACGCAGGGCTATTGCATGGGCGGCCCCTTCACCGTGTGGAGCACTGCGGCGGTCGAACGCATGCGCGCGGCGGGCAGTTTCCACGGCGGCGGGCTGGTGCGCGACGATGCGGACAGCCCGCACCGGATGCTGCGCGGCGATGCGCATTACCTGATCGCGATCGCGCAGAACGACGATGCCAAGGAACCCGAAGCCAAGACCGCGCTGCGCGCAGCGGCGGATGCTGCCGGTGCCGCTGCCGAGATCGAGGTCTATCCTGCCGATCACGGCTGGTGCGTGCCCGATTCGCCCGCTTACGACCAGCCCGCTGCAGAGCGCGCCTGGGGACGCTTGTTGGCGACCTACGCAGAGGCGCTGTAACACGCTTTCGCTTGCCGCCACCCCCGCGGGCGCTACCATGCCTTGCAGCTAGAGGAGGCTTTACATGCTAGGCGGTACGCTCGTCCTGATTTTGCTGGTCCTGCTGGCCGTGCTGTTCCTCGTCATGGGCGTGCGCGTGGTCAAGCAGGGCTATGTCTACACCATCGAACGGCTGGGCAAGTACACGCTCGCCGCGAACCCCGGGCTGCACCTGATCATCCCGTTCATCGACCGGGTGGGGCACAAGATCAACATGATGGAACAGGTGCTCGACATCCCGGGCCAGGAAATCATCACCAAGGACAACGCCATGGTCGGCGTCGATGCGGTGGTCTTCTTCCAGGTGCTCGATGCGGGCAAGGCGGCCTATGAGGTCTCGGGTCTTCAGAACGCCATCCTCGCACTCACCACCACCAATCTGCGCACGGTCATGGGCTCGATGGATCTCGACGAGACGCTGTCCAAGCGCGACGAGATCAACGCCCGCCTGCTCAGCGTGGTCGATCACGCGACCTCGCCCTGGGGGATCAAGATCACCCGCGTCGAGATCAAGGACATCCGCCCGCCGCTCGACATCTCCGAAGCGATGGCGCGGCAGATGAAGGCCGAACGGCTGAAACGCGCCGAGATCCTCGAGGCGGAAGGCGACAAGACCAGTTCGATCCTGCGCGCCGAAGGGCGCAAGCAATCGGCCATCCTCCAGGCCGAGGGCCAGCGCGAGGCGCTCTTCCGCGATGCCGAGGCGCGCGAACGCGCCGCCGAAGCTGAGGCCAAGGCCACGCAGATGGTGTCCGATGCGATTGCCTCGTCGGGCAATCAGGCAATCAATTACTTCATCGCGCAGGAATACACCAAGGCAGTCGGCAAGTTCGCTGAAAGCCCCAATGCCAAGACGATCCTGTTCCCGGTCGAAGCGACGCAATTGATCGGCTCGCTCGGCGGAATCGGCGAATTGATCAAGGGCACATTCGACGGTGTCGAAGGCACGGTGGATACGGGCACACCCGTGCCCGAGCCGAAGGACCGGGCCCCGGTTCGGCGGCCCAGCGTGCCGCGTTCGCGCGACAGCTAGGCAGGGCCGTGGACGGTATCGAAACCTACTGGATCTGGCTGATCATCGGGCTGGCGCTCGCCTCGCTCGAACTGGTCGTCCCGGGGGTCTATCTGATCTGGATGGCGATGGCAGCGCTGGCGGTGGCCGTGCTGGCCTTCGTCTCGGTCCCCCCGCTCGCGCTGCAGATCATCGCCTGGGTTTCGCTATCGCTGATTTTCGTCTTCTCCGCGCGCCGCTGGCTGCGCGAACGGCCGATCGTGTCCAGCGACCCGCTGCTCAACAATCGCGGCGGCCGGATGGTCGGCCAGACCGCGCTGGTAACGCAGGCGATCGAAAACGGGTCGGGGCGGGTCAAGGTCGGCGACAGCGAATGGATCGCGCGCGGCGCGGATGCCGCAGCGGGCGCCCGCGTGCGGATCATCGGCAATGACGGCAGCGAACTGCTGGTCGAACCGGTCGCGCTGATCGAAGGCTGACGCGCTGCGCAGCCGCGGTTCAGACCGCCGATTCGGCGTGGAAGCGGCCGTGCTTGCGATACCGCACCATCCACCGGTCGAGAAACAGGTCGAGCGGCTTGGGCTCGATACCCAGCCTGTCGAACCCGGGGAACGCGCCCGAGGCGACATTGCCCTGCTTGAGCAGCTTCCACTGGTCGCTACCCATCGGGGTTCCCGGTAGCGCCGCGAAGGTGGCCGACAGGCCGTCGGGCATCGGCAGGAAGGTGCGCTTGCGCTTCTGCGCTGCCGCGATCGCTTCGTTGATTTCCATCATCGACAGCTCTTCCGGGCCGCCGAGTTCGTAGATCTTGCCGCCATGCTTGCCCGGATCCTCGAGCGCGCGCACCGCCGCCTCGGCGACATCGTCGACATAGACCAGCTGCAGTTTCGCATCGGGACCGAACACCGGCAGCACGGGCAGGGTGGAAATCAGCCCCGCGAACATGTTGATGAAATTGTCGTCCTCGCCGAACAGGATGCTCGGGCGCAGGATCGTCGCTTTGGGGAAAGCTGCGAGCACGCGTTCCTCGCCCAGCTTCTTGGCGGCGGCGTATTCGATTTCGGTCTCGTCCTCGGGTTCAGCGGCGATCGCGCTGACATGGACGAAGGCCTGCGCGCCTGCGCGGGCGGCGGCTTCGGCCATCCAGCCGGGCGCTTCGCCCATCAGGCGGCGCAGATTGCCGCTGAACGCGCCGACCAGGTTCACCACGGCATCCGCGCCGGCAATGCACTGGTCGACCGATTGCCGGTCGCTGGCATCGCAGCGCGCGAACTGCATCTGGCCGAGATTGGCGAGCGGCTTGAGCTTGAACGCCTTTTCCGGATGGCGGGCGGCGATCCGCACGCGTGCTCCGCGTTCGAGCAATGCCTGCGCCACGTAATTGCCGATGAAGCCGCTGCCGCCCATCAGC
>PVBE012640232.1_pt1 | contig 13906 bp, 9 predicted proteins | sample 1631181 | NCBI WGS metagenome assembly PVBE01 (sample SAMN08397723, study PRJNA350692) | Marine metagenome, whole genome shotgun sequencing project. | isolation source: water | place: Pacific Ocean | collected 2012-04 | reverse complement strand
TCCTCTCTGACCCGCATGCCGTGCTTGCTGATCATGGAATGGATGTACCAGAAGGTATGAATGTGAATGTGGTTGAGAACACAGATACCACTGTAAATGTCACACTGCCTGCAGCACCCGAGGGACATGGTGAACTCTCTGATGATGAGTTAGCGAATGCTGCCGGGGGTTCTGTATTTTGCTGCCTGGATCTTTCTAATGTGAACTCCTAAGACAAGAAAAGGAAACTGACATGACCGATGAAACAAATAAGATGAATACATTGGTGATTGTATCTATGTTAGAAGTGGGACGGATAGAAATAACCTAAGACCGTTCCTAATTCAAAATAAATAGACAAAGTTAAAACCCATTCTCAACCCCTCTGCACATCGCAGGGGGGTTGTTCTTTAGCAACGCTGTATTGCAATCGAACTGATAGTGAAACTGATAGTAGATGGTTTTTGAGAGGCGCTGATAGTGGATATCAGCGTCGATTGAATAGACAAACCCCTGCCTCGGCAGGGGTTGTCGTTTAAAGCGGGTGAACGGATTCGAAAGGGTCGACATGCACGTTGGCAATGTGCAAGTACACCGACGCGGCGGCATCAACAGAGTCGATCTCTTGCCGTGATGGCCAAGAGTGAACGCCCTAGCCAAGTGTCGTTTCTGACTGTGGATCCCAGCCAGGTGGCGCCATTTCGAAAGTATCAAATTCAAATGCGGGCGCCACAATGCAGCACACCAATGTCCAGTCGCCATTGGACTGGGCAGATTGCCATGCGTTTGCAGGCACGACCACCTGTGGGTTGTGCTCAATGCTGACAATGTGTGTGTTGACTTGGCCATGCTCGGCGATGTGCAGGGCAAGGGGGGCTCCTGCTTGGTGGATCCAGATTTCTTCGCCATCCGTGCGGTGCCAATGGCTACGCACTCCAGTAGGCAGAAGAAACAAGATGCTGCTTGCCAATGCTCTGCCATCTGCGTTGCGTGTTGCTGACTGCCAAGTCTGGCGATAGAAGCCACCTTCTGGATGTGGCTGTAACGCAAGTCGCTCTAGAAGTTGCTCTGACGTTGACATGGTTCTTCAGAATACCGCAGTGGAGAAGGAGGGGGGAGGGCTTCACGAAAATTCGCGGACACGATTCGTGCCTGGGGGCGATCCTTGAATTCCAAGAAGCGGCGAAAGGCCTGGGCTGAATCGCTGTTGGAGACGTTCAAGGGTCACGAGTTGCTGGTGATTCGTCGAAAGACGTCGGTCGACCCGGTCTATGAGCGGTTGTGCGGATTCGCGGAGCGACCGGTGCCAACCGTCGCTGAACTCGAAGCGAGGGACGTATCCGAGTCAGTGTCGTTGTTTGGCGAGCGTTTGAGACTTCTCCTTACGGCTGGGTGATGATTCGCTAGCGGATGCGTCAGGGTGCGAGAAAAAGTACGCGTTCATCTGGATCCTGCAGGCGTGGGGGCATGCTGATAGGGGTCTGCAAAAAGGGAACTCGATCGGTAGATCGAGTTCCCCTACGCAAGTATTCAAGTTGTTATGGCCAGTATTAGCGACGACGTCGGCGGGTGCCGACCATTCCTGTCAGCAGCAGTGCCCAGACAGCTGGGGCTGGGATATTGGCTGCGAGCGTCGAACCATCCCAAGTGAAACTATTGAAGTCTGCCAATTCAAGGGCGGTATGTGTTCCCTCAGGAATTCCGTATGCGTTCTCGGGCATTCCGCTGACGGGCCACTCGAGTCCAAGGTCGATGTGCAGCGTCCAAGTTCCATCGCCATTATTTGTCATGGCTCCAGACATGATCGTGCTGTACAGCGTGGTTGTTCCAGGGTCGTGAACATAGGACAGACGCCAATCAACAGCGGCTGCCGTGCCAAGTTCTGATCCCATGAAGTACGGGTGCAGGTCGTTGCCGAAGTCGAGCGTGTAGTGCTCTGGATCTACATAGGTGGCGAGGTAATCCGGCTGTCCCAGTTCCACGTTGTAGTCAGGAGCATTGTCCAAGTTGTAGTCAAAGTAGAGGGTTTCACCTGAGAACAGGAGGTCGAATTGATCGACCAACTGATAGGCGGCTCCGCCGAGTTCATTTGTTGTTGTATTGAATGAGGTGCTGGCAAGGGCGGCGGAACTCACTAGCGTGCAGGCCACAAGGCTAATTGTCTCGCGTAGGTGAAGCATGGGTTCTTCTCTTCTCTTGGTCCAACCTCGGCAGATGAAGGGCTACTGGAACAGAAACGTAAGTTGCCCAGTCGTTATGCCTGCCGTGCATTACGAAGGACCGAGCAATTTGAAGGATGCTCGACAACCCTAAAGACGGCACCAAGCCGCCGGGTAACTAAGATTTTGCGGGTGGTTCTTCTCCTCTCCACGCCGCCTACACACAGATCCGACGTTTTACGCCACTCTGGCTGGCGTTTACGCCACATTGCATAGTGGACCGTGAGGGGTGGTATGTCAAGAGATCTGAGAGTATTTTCAGAAAAACTAAACCTAGTTTGAAACCGGACTTAGGGCGTGGTGTGGCGGATTGGCCTTGCCTGTAGTCAGTCGTGAGGGCTCATTTTTGATCACGAGAGGCCCATTTTGGGTCGGACGGACATGGGTACGCTGAAGTCCTGCTATTGGAACCGTCGAAATGTGGGGGGCCATTCGGGGGCCTGGGTCATGGGCTAGCAGGCCTCGAATACGCCGTGTGTGCCACGATGCAGGGGGTTGGCACGACGGATGCTAGAATCGGGCCATGCGATGGCAGCGGCTCATTGGAATCATGGCCCTGCTGATCGCCAGTTGTGAAGAATCGACACCACCTCCGGCAATTCCAACCCCAGCGAATCTGAGCACCGTCGATCCGCTGATCGCAGAACTCATCCAAAAGACCGCCGCAGAGGTTCGCGGCAGTCCTAGGGATGCCAATGCGTGGGCCCAGCATGCCTCGGCGCTCCTAGCCAACGCCTATTACCAGTCATCAGTTGCGGCCTCTCGGGTGGCGCTTTCGATCGATCCTTCGCGTACGCATGTGCAGTACCGGCAGAGCATTGTCTTGTGGCGGCTCAACCAACAAGACGAGGCCATCGTGGAATTACGCTCCGTGCTTGAGGCCTCGCCAGCCTACGACTGTGGGTGGCAGCGGCTAGCCCAGTGGCACTTGGAGCGAGGGGAACTCGACGCGGCGTCGACGGCCATTGATCACGCTATTGCACGCTCGCCCGACCGACCCGGAACCCTGTCCACTTTGGTACGCCTCCGCTTGCAGCAGGGGCGGCCCCAAGATGCGCTGCTGGCACTGCAGCCTCGCTTGGGCCGTCCCGATACGCCCGGGCATGTGTACTTCCTCGCGTCGCAGGCCTATCGCCAACTTGGCGACACCACGCAGGCCCAAGAAGCCGCTGCCCTAAGTAAGCCACTCCCAAAGAAATGGCCTGACCCCTGGCTCAATGAGATCCTCCCACTGGCCACAGGCAAGCGGATGCTGGCGACCAATGCACTGGACATGCTTCAGGTGCGTGGTCCCAAGGCGGCCATCCCACTATTGGCCCGTGCCGTCGAGGCCGACCCTACCAACGTCAAGGTCCGCGGCGCTCTGGCTACGGCGTTGATCGCGATGAGACAGCCTCGCAGGGCGATGCAGGTGCTTGACGCATTGCCAACGGCCGTTGAGCCAACCGATGGGTACTGGATCGCTTCGGCCAATGCATCGCTGGCAATGGCTAAGGTTGAAGCGGGTGACCGGTGGCGATCGAAAGCCGCGATAGCGTTCCAGAGGGCCGAGGCACTGACAGGCGGCAGCCCCCGGCTTTACCGCTCGATGGCGCGGCTGGCGGCAGCCAGAGGTGAATTCGGCGAGGCTGCCCGTTGCTATCAGGCAGGCGCCCAGATGCTCATCGCACAAGGGGAGCGCGTGCCCGCCAAGGACTTTCTTGCCGAGGGCATCACCAAGATCCCCAACGACCAGACACTGCGTGCCATGCTCGAGCAATTGGTGAACACCCCATGATGATGCGACTGGCTGTTGTGATCGTACTGATCGGCGGGTGTTCGTCCTCGTCGCCACCAGTCGCGGACGCCGCGGGGGAACCGCCAAATCAGTCTCAGGCACCGTGGTTTCAGGATGATGCAGGCGATGCGGGCGTGCAGCATGTGTACCACTCAGGGGACACCGGAAAATACTTCATCATTGAGACGATGGGTGGTGGGGCCGCCTTGTTTGACTATGACAAGGACGGCGATTTGGATCTGTATCTAACACAGGGCAATGTGCTGGACGGCGACGAGCGTGAAGACCTCACCAACGTGCTGTACGAAAATACCGGCGACGGGCAGTTCGTTGACCGTACCGATGTCAGCGGTACGGGGGATGTTCGATACGGGATTGGGGTCACGACGGGTGATTATGACAACGATGGTTGGGTTGATCTGTATGTCACCAACTACGGCCGCAATACGCTCCTGCATAACAAGGGCGATGGCACCTTTGAGGATGTGACCCAGCATGCTGGAGTTGGCCAAGAGGCATTCTCTGCGTGCGCGGAATTTGCGGACGTCGATCTCGATGGTGATCTGGATTTATTCGTCACAAACTACTTGGCGTGGACTACCGATACCGAAAAGCCATGTTATTCAGATCAGGATCGGCGGGACTACTGCAATCCATCTTCCTACGCCGCGCCCATCGCTGACACGCTGTACATCAACAATGGCAATGGGACCTTTCGCGATGCGTCCGTTGAAAGCGGGATCGCCGCGGTTTCAGGCACGGGGCTTGGCATCGCCATCGCGCCCATTGATCAGGACCAGTGGCCTGACATCTTCGTGGCCAATGATGGAATGAACGATCGGCTCTGGATCAATCAAGGGGATGGGACCTTTCTTGAGCAGGGCATGATGCTTGGATGCGCGGTCGATGACTCAGGCAAGAAGAAGGCCAGTATGGGCGTGGAACTCATGGACATCGACCAAGACGGCGATTTGGACCTGTTGGTGACGACGCTGTTTCGCGAAACCGATTCCTTCTTTATTAATGAGAACGGTGTCTATGTTGATGCGACGGCGCGATACGGCCTGGCCGCAGACACGCGAACCTATACGCGGTGGGGTATAGCAGTCGCTGACTTTGATAACGACGGGGTAGATGACCTCTACGAAGCCACGGGTCGCGTGCGATGGCAAGCGGACAACTGGGATACCGACAACTGGCTGGCCGAACCCAATCTACTGTTCACTCGCCAAGCGGGAGAGCGGTTCACCCTCGTGGAACCCACTGGCGGCGTCGAGCAGCCACTGGTCGCAGCGGCCCACGGCGTGGCCACTGGCGACATCGATGGGGATGGCGGCATCGATCTGGTGGTGGTGAACAAGGATGATTCAGTCAATGTGCTGCGGAATCGCGTAAGCCCCCGTGGACACTGGATCATGTTGGATGTCCGCAATTCCCACGACGGCCCAGGGATCGGCGCGGTAGTTGATATTCAACTGGCCGATGGCACGCATATTCCTAGGCTGGTTCGCGTCGCCAGTGGATACGCCTCAGCGGGCGACTACCGAACGCACCTAGGGCTTGGGGACGAGGAAACGGTGCAATCGGTCAGAGTCAACTGGCCCGATGGTTCGGTCAAGGCATTTGACTCACTGTCACGCGATACGGTGCATGTCCTCAGGCCGTAGCGTTCGAACGCGTTGCAGTCCACTCATCGGCTGGCATGTCAGTCACGGTGGCTACTTCCAGAACTCGCTCAACGACGAGGCGTTCCAAAGCGCGAAGCATGACGCCTTGGATTTTGCCCGCTTGGACGAGTTCTTGTCGCACATCCTCGGGGCGTCTTCCTTGTTCCGATGCAATCTCGGCTATCTGCCCAATCAGCGCATCTTCGCTGACCGAGATTCCAAAGTGCTTCCCCAGAAGATTGCATGCGGCCCGTTTTTGAGCAATTTTCATTGCTTGCTGGGAAAGACGATCTTCTTGATCTTGCAAGCGACTGGCCACAGTGTCCTCGCTGCATCCCCGTTGCTTCATCGCAGCGATCCATGCTGTGGCGAGTGAGTCGCGAAAATTCTGTATGACCCTCGAGGGCACCGGAATGTCTTGCTGGTCCGTGAGTTGCTCTAGCACCTGCTGCGAGAGAATTCTGCGTTGATCTTGCGTAGCTTTGGCATCGAGCGCTAGGCGAATCTGCTGACGGAGAATGGCCTCGCTTGGGCTGCCGTACTGGTCAACGATCTCCTGGGCACTAGCCAGTTCCACCCTAGACGCTTGGGAAATAGTCAGGGAGATCGTGATGTCTACTCCTTGAAGGGAGTGGTCGAAGTAGTCGTCCGGGGCAGTGGCCTCCACGATCACGGCATCGCCTACTGACCGGCCAATGATTTTGTCGCCTAGTTCAGCGACGTCCAAATCAAAGACTTTGGCGGTTCCCGAAATTGCAGGCACCCTGATGGCCGCGTTGGGCTGTTCGTAGATCGGGGTATCGCTTCCGCGTTCGCAGAGGGCAACATGGCATATAACTTCGTCATCGGTCTGGATCTGGTTTTCCAGTGGCGATCTGGTGCCGGCGTCACGCCGCTGTTCAATCATCTCATTGTCGATCAACTCGTCGGTGATCTCTCGTATCGGACGGGTAATAGTGAGGGTCGTGAAGTCTGGCCATTGAATGGTTGGCGAGTGATCGACATCGATTGACATCAAGAAGTCACGTTCTGGACGATACACAGGCCTTTCCGTGCCTGGTGTTTGCACAGGGCCCCAAATCGGTTTGATTTCAAAACGGAGGAGGCTCTGTTCAACGCAGAAGTTAGAAAGTTGCGTGGTTGTCGCCTCGTCGCTGGCATCCTGGCTGCTCTTCTTGAGCTTCTTTTGAAAACGTTTGGCATGCCGGGCGGGCACGGAAATGACGATACGCCGATTACAGTCATCACACTGGGTGAGTTCCATTTCAAGGTCGGCGGGATCAATTAATTCGTGCTCAGTCACAAGATGGTTACTCCATAGCAGAGATGATTGTACCAGATTCGATGGTGGGTTCGTGGTGGCGTAGTATCATTGGTGGCATGAAGAAAACCTCCGCCACCACTGGGCAGATCGCCGACCTCATTCGGCGGAAGATGTACACTCTCGCTGAAGAGCTCGCGCTCTCTGCGTTAGAAACATTGCCAAACGATGTCGAACTCTTGATGATGTTGTCGCACCTCTACTACGAGGGGCAGGACTATCTGTCCTCAGCCAGGGCAATGGAGTTGGTGTTGCGGGCAGCGCCCAATGAGCCGGAATTCCTGCAAAAGGCGGCGCTTTCTTATGCTACTGCAGGTATCACGGATCGCGGACTTGACTTGGCCAAACAGGCATTGTCGCTTTCTCAAAACAGTCCACAATCATGGCAGTTGATTGCCAATATCTATGAGAAGACCGGCAGAATCGAAGAGGGGAAGGAGGCCTTGTCGCGTGTTCCGGATGTCGACGCCTTCTACGAAGCCAACACAAGCACTGAGGGCAAACTGCTGTACGCCGAAAAGCGGTATGGAGAGGCCATCGATCTCATCAAGAAGTATCACCAGTGGGCCCAGCAAGGAGCGAAGGGTGGCGACGTAGCTGAGAACAAGATGTACATCGACAGCTGGTTCAATCTGGTCAAGATCTACAACAAGATTGGCGAATATGACCTAGCGTGGGAAACGGCCGTCCATGCACACGACATTTCGAATCAGAAGTGGGAGGCTAAGAAAGTCAAGCCGAAGCTTGAACTGATCAAGGAGATCTTCTCGGCAGAAAATCTTCGGGCACTCGCCCATTCGACGGCGCCCTTTGAGCAGCCCGTGTTCATTGTTGGCAATGCCCGAAGTGGCACGAGCCTTCTCGAACAGATCCTCAGCATGCACCCTGATGTCGGCAACGGGGGCGAGCTGATGGTGTCTGGGAGCATCCAACGCAAAATGCAGTCTGCGACCGATTCATTTCATCGGTATCCGCAGTGTGTGTTTGACATGCGAGTGGAGGATGCCAATGCATTTGCCGCGGAGTATCGCGATGCCATCGAGTGGTTCTCGGTGGGGAAGAAGCGGGTTACCAATAAGGCAATCGGACTGCAGAGGCAGGTTGGTTTTCTTTCATTGTTCCTGCCTCAGTCACGCGCGATCATGCTGCACCGGCATCCACTGGACAACTGCGTGTCGTGCTTTACGTCCAACCTTGTCCATACTGGCCACGCCTACACGCGGACCATCCAGACACTTGGCCAGATGTGGGTCATGCGACGAGAGATGCAGGACTACTGGACTGAAGTCGTGGAGATTCCGGTGATGGATCTGCATTACGACAAGTTGGTTGTTGATCAGGAAGCCGAAACCCGTCGGCTGATCGAGTTTCTCGATTTGCCATGGAATGAAGACTGTTTGCAATTCCACAAGTCACGCCGTGTTGCGGCCACGATTAGTTATGACCAAGTCAATCAGAAGATGTACACATCATCCTCGGGTCGCTGGAAAAACTACGAGAAGCATCTGGGCCCCCTGATCGATATTGTCGGTGACTACCTCTAGATCGCAGTTAGGCTGCGTCAGGGACAGCCTCCCCAGGCGGAGATGAGGTCCAAGAGGTCAAGGAGGTCCACGGTGCCGTCACCGTTGATGTCTTCATCGCAGGCCGCGGGGCCCCAACTCACGTAGAGCGTCCATGGTCCGACGCTGGTGGTGCCTGCCTCGAAGTCGTGGTTGCCCGCCGACACGCTCACGGCGGCGTCGGTGAGTTCTGCTGGGAGAGTGAGTGAACTGCATGAGGTGTCACCGATGTAGGACACGTCGATGTCGCCCGTTCCGCTGGGTTGATGCAAGTCTGCAAGCAGGGTGCTCGCGGCGTTGTTGCCCATGAAGCGGTACTGCTGGCGACCGTCAACCTGCTTCCACTCAACGTACGCGAATGCAGCGTCGATGTCGTCCCAGAGTGGATTAGATGAACCGGAACCAGAGCCCGAACCGGAACCAGATCCCGAACCGGAACCAGATCCCGCGGGGCCTGGCACATCGATGTGCAGTTCAGAGCCACCGGCGGAGGTGTCGTTGTAGATGATGTGGTAGCCGTCGCCGAGTGTCAGCGTGCCCGCGGCGACCGCCGAGGTGCCGCTGCCAGCGGTATAGACATACATGGACGTGGCGCTGTGGACGGTGAAGTCCCAGGATCCGGTCACTTCCACCGCGATTTGGAAGGGGGCCGCGGTATTGGTCGTGGTGCTGTCGATGTCATAGGTGTCACCAGCGATTGAGTCGTTTCGATACCAATGGAAGGAGTCGGCGCCCGCCGATGACACATAGCTCAGGGCCATGGTGTCGGTTGGAGGGGCTGCCAATGCTGGCATTGACAGGCCGGTGGCAGTTGCTATCAAGAGGATTGATCGGATCATGCACGGTGCTCCAAAGTGTCGGCGATTCGCGGTTTCTAGCCCTTGCAGGCGTGAATCGGTCCGGGGGTACGCTTCCCACTATGAGCGTATTGGCGGCGTGTGTGATGAGCAGCAATCCAATTCTTGCACGGAATCCCGTCTTGCCCGCATGATTGGACCCCCGCTTGATGAACGAAATAACCGCTACTTCCCCTCCCGAAGCATTGCGGCTTCGCTTGTGCGACCCATCGCCTCGTACGTCTGAGCAAGTTTCTCTTTGGCGTACCTCCGGCGGCCCATCGACACGGTGGAGTCGGTTGCATCCAACTCGACTTGCCGCTCCAGAAGTATCACCGATTGAACGTGGCGGCCCAGATGCCGGAGCATCTCACCTCGATAGATGCGATTGAAGCGGCGGCTCTCGGCATTGGTAGGCAGTGAATCCACTGCAGGACGGACACGCTCGAGGAGGCCCAAGGCCGCTTCGGGATGCCCGCCACTGCTGCCAAGTTCCCACGCAAGATTATTGACTAGATTGACGGGTCCGCGGCCAAGGCCGACCTCGCCCTCGGGCGCGATGCGGTCGATGATCATCATCAGACTGGTGGGCACCGTCGTGGTGGTAGTCTCGGCCAGAAAATATACGGCGTCGGTGGACTCGGTCGTTGCGATAATCTGTGGATAGGACATGTCCTGTACCAACTCACCGATCAATTGAGTCGCGGTATCCCCGTGGCCAAGCTTGGCAATTCGATCAGCGATCATCCACGCGGTTGCGAGGGTGTCCACGTAGTGGCGGCCAAGGTGACTAGATTTGGCCTGCACCAGTTCGCGGCCCATTCGCATGGCGTGCGTGACCCGCCCCTGTTCGAAAATTACCACGATATCCATGACCTGGGCGTCGAGTAGATTGGCGTCGTTTGGAGGGAACCAGTTACTGAGATTGTCCGTAGCAGAGTCGACCAAGAGTCGCGCTGCGTCCGAGTCGCCGATGGACAGAAATGAGTTCGCGAGCACCAAGGCAAAATAGGAGGACTCAATTGCCTCCTGGGCAGAGTCGACATCGGGTAAATAGGCATTGAACTGTTTTGTGGCGTGCTCAAGCACTGTTGCAAATAGAACGGATGATGGCCACGTGGAAGCGATCGCCGGGTCAGGCTCAAGCATCTTGGTCACACCATTGATGATCGCCTGCGAACGCGCCGCCTGACGGTCCATCTCGCTCAGCGCCGCGGCCTGCGTAGTTGCTAGCAGGCTCAGCGATACAACGCCGCAGACAAGGAGGACCATGAGGATGGCCGATAGCACGAAGGGGGCGCGGTGCCGACGATAGAGCAATTTCAATTGGTAGGAGAGGGTCGCACGTCGGGCAGTAATGGGATCTCCCGCGAGGTAGCGATCGATATCTTGACGAAATTCGACCGCGGACTGGTAGCGACGATCGCGATCCTTCTCGAGGGCCTTGAGACAGATCGTTTCGATGTCTCCGCGGAGCACGCGGTCGATGGTGCTTGGTTTGGTGGGGGGGTCTTCCCGCACAATCCTTGCTGCTTCGTAAATCGCTCGATTGGAAATGTCATAGGGACGCCGACCGGTCAGCAGTTCGAAGAGCACCACGCCCAACGCGTAGACATCGCTGCGAATGTCGATGTCGTGCGGATCCGTGGCACACTGTTCGGGCGACATGTACTGCAGCGTGCCGATGATCGCCCCAACATCGGTCTGCACGGTGGTGACGGACAGATCACTGTCGGTGCTGCGAGCGACGCCAAAGTCGATGATCTTGGGGTCGCCGTTTCTGGTGACGAGAATATTGCCCGGCTTAAGGTCGCGGTGAATGATGCCCTTTTGGTGACCGTGGTGAGCGGCGTCGCAGATGCGTGCGAACAAGAGAAGCCGTTCCTGAATGCTCAGTGCTTTTTCGGTGGAGAACTGTGTAAGCATCTTGGCGCCGGCGAGGTACTCCATGGCAAACCAAGGAAGGCTGCCCTCACTGGCGTCGGTTGTGCCCGCCTCGTAGATCTGCGCGATGCCAACATGTCGAAGTCGGGCCAGCGTCTGCACTTCGTACTGAAAGCGTCGCAGGGCCGAGCGTGACGTGATGCCCGCTCGGATCATCTTGAAAGCTACGATGCGACGAGGCGTCTCCTGCTGCGCTTCGTAGACCGCCCCCATTCCTCCTTCGCCGATTAACCGTTTGATGGTGAAGTGGCCAATGGTGCGACCGAGCATCGATATGTCGCGGGGCTTGACAGATGACTGTGCGCCAAGCATCGCAGCAGACTGCTCCAAGGTCGGGTCGTCGGAGCCGGGGGCGTCGGAGGTGTCGTGATTGTGCTCGTCGTTCATTGGGCTCCGGGCAGGATACGCCCCGGCGAGGTCATCATCGACGTAATAGCTCACAGCAACGCAAAGCCCGCCTGGAGCACTGGGCTCCGGGCGGGCTTAGGGACCGCACGTGGCTGGCCGGACGCATCAGCATCCACTGGCCGCCACAGCGGCATCGATTTGTGCACTGGCCGCGTCATAGAGTTCCGGGCAGTGCTCGGCGTAGCAGTCCTTCATGGAACTAGCGGCGGTCGTCATGGCGGTGCACCGTGCCGCTGCATACTCGGCATGGGCCTCATCAAGGTCTTTCTGCGCATCCTCTGCGGTATATGACGTATGAACAAGCCATCCAATACCTCCTGCAATGGCGCCACCGAGCGCGCCGATTGCCGCACCCGCCGGACCGCCCGCGAGCGCGCCGCCGATTCCGCCAGCTACAGTGCCGCCTGCGAGATATCCGCCAAGATTCGCAGTGGAGTCGTCTGCGAATTCTTCCATGATCTCATTGACTCGATCGGTATGGGCCGTTGATGCTTCATGGATATCGACGCCAAACTGGGCAACCGCGTCCATGAGGCATGCTCTTGTGGCGTCCACATCGCACCATGACACGCGGCTGTACTGCGACGATTCAAAGTCGCCTGCGGATCCTTCACCACCGCCAATAGATCCTTGGATGCCGTCCCCGGCCCATTCCAGGAAGGTCATCGATGTGAACGCATCGGTGCCCACAAAGGCGATGAAACTGGCTGCTTGATCCGAAGTGATCAACCCACCACCGGGAACAGAGGCCAACGGGCTGTACAGGAGCAAACTGTTCGTTCCGTCATCGATGCGGGTTGCATAACCGACGTGCGGCTCGCTCTGACCGAAACGTGCCGAATGCACAAAGCATTCCGCCGTCATGCCTATGGGCATGTTGAGCAGAATGCCGTGCTGTGTGGGATCGACTTGCCAGAGTGTCAGCTCCTGCACCTCCTGGGTGCCGCCCTGCGCCGAATACACGGTCGTGTAATTGGTCACATCGAGTTCGCCGCTGGCACCCACGGACCACACACCACTGGTGTTCAGGGTGTAGGCCTCGCCGAAGGCATTCGCCCACAACTGCGTGTTGGCCGCATCAATGGTGTTTGGATCGAAATTGACAGGGACCTGAAGGTAGGCCATGGCCAGCGCGTTTTCATACTGCTGAGTCAGGTCGGCACTTGCCGTGGCCTGCTGTATCTGCGTCAGTGCTTCAACGAGCGGATTGCGGGGAATCGGTGTCTTGTATCCAGGGACCGGTGACTGGGCAACCGTCGATGCTGCGACCAGAAGGGCCAAGGTAGAAGCAAGGCCAAAACGATGATGAGTGGTGGACATGGTGGGTTCTCCTGTCTGTTTGAGGGGCGTTGCAGTGATTTGCAACGTCCCGGTGCCAGCCAGTCAGGCGAGAGTCCACGGGGTTGTCCGCACTATGTTTTCAGAACTCTGTTAGAGCCCGTCGCTCGTGCAGCCCCAGTCTTCCAGAAGATCAAGCAGGTCCGGCACCTGCGTTTGTCCATTGCCATCAAGATCGCCCGCGCAGCGGAAGCCAGTGCCGCCGGTGTTGAGGAAGGTGTACATGGCTTCGTAGCGGTCGAAGTAACTGTACTTCCAGCCATCATCTTTCCCCTGGTTGACGGTGAAGGTGTGTCCTTCCAAGATCAGGTCGGGGTATTGATCGCCGTTGACGTCTTCTACAAATATGATGGGGAAGCCATCGAGCGATTCACCAGGCATAGATTGAGCGGGTACGGTCATGTAGATTGTGTTTGGGTCAAAAACATAGTCGTAGCCTCTGGGGTCGGGGCCTCCGGGTTCGTCATACCCGAGCCTATCTCTGCACGGCCCGCTGAACACCACGCTGGACTGACCAACATCCCACAGACCCGATCCATCGCCGGTGATCAGGCTGATCGTCAGTTCATATTCAAGCAACGGTGCCATATCATCATCGGTATAACTGGCACTCACATCCACCGCCACCCAGTCCGCCAGACCGTCATGATTGAAATCGGCAAAGATGTTCGTGGTGCGATTGTTGTTGTAGTTTATTGTATCCGGGCATTCAGCCCAATCCATACTGGTGCATGTCATCTCACCGGGGGAAAGGACCCACGACCAATTCTCGGGGGCCCCACGCGTCAAGGCCATGGCCCACAGTGGAAGTGATACAACGGCGGCTCCTACGGTCCAGTGTGCAAGTTTCATGGC
>PVBE011737536.1_pt1 | contig 13908 bp, 9 predicted proteins | sample 1631181 | NCBI WGS metagenome assembly PVBE01 (sample SAMN08397723, study PRJNA350692) | Marine metagenome, whole genome shotgun sequencing project. | isolation source: water | place: Pacific Ocean | collected 2012-04 | reverse complement strand
CGCCCCTGAGCCGATCGCCGCCGCGGCACCCGCCGCCGCGGCCGACCCGGACCCATGGGCCGAGGCGCCGGCCGCCGCGCCGCGGGCGCGGCCTGCTGCACGCCCGGCTCCCCGCCGGCGCGCGGAGACGATGGAGTGGGGCGGGGGCGTCGCCGACGACCCGCCGCCGCGCCGACGTGCGCGTGAGCGTGAGCCCGAGCCCGAACCAGAGCCGATGATCGCGGCGGCGCCCGATCCGCCGCCCGCGGACGACCCCATGGCCGGCTTGCTGGACGACCCCGCGCCCCCCGCAGCCGCGCCCCCGGCGGACGACGGTCTGGGTCTGCTCGACGACCCGCCGCCCGTGGCGGCCGCTGCGCCGAGCGTGGGCAGCCGCCGGCGCAACGACGGACCGACCGAGGTGGGCGGCCTGGCTGACGACGGTGACGTCGTCGACCGCGGCGCCGCGCGCGCCAAGACGAGCATCGGTGGCGGCGGCGGCCCCAGCGTCTCTTCGATGAGCCGCCAGGAGGTCACCAACAAGGTGTCGGCGATCAAGTCGAGCCTCGGGTCGAGCAAGGTGCTCCAGCGCGCGGACGTCAACTTCCTGAGTCAGATCGACCGGACCCACCCCAAGTATCGCGAGGCCAACCGCCTGCTTGCGGACTTCTACTACCGGCTGAAGGACTACCGCCGCCAGGCGACGGCGCTCGAGGAGGCCACCAAGCGCGGCCGTTACAAGCACGACCCGCAGGTCCTGTTCTCATTGGCCCAGGCCTACGGGAAGCAGGGTCGCTACGGCAAGGCGCTCACCCAGATGCGGCGCGTCGAGTCGAAGATGCGCAACATGCCTCCCAAGCGGAAGGGCGACGCGTATCGCTTCTACGCGGAGATGCTCGAATTCGAGTTCCTGCGTCAGCACAACGACGACCCGAAGCGGGCGAACCCGAGTCTGCTCGATCGGGCGATCGAGAAGTGGGAGCGGTACCGCACCTTCGAGCGTGGGTCGAACCCGGGCGGCGTGCGCAAGGCCACCCAGCGAGTCGAGAAGCTCAAGGAGCTCAAGGGCCAGATGGACCTGGGAGAGTAGTCGGACGTTGCTCAAAACCCTCGCGGTGGCCCTCACCACGCTGGCGGTGGCGTGCAGCCCCGCGAAGAAGAAGCCCGGCGGGCAGGGCGCGGGCGCCCCGCCACCCACGATCGACACCAAGGCCGACCAGGCCGCGATCGCCCAGAGCTGGCTGTCGACCCTCCAAGCTGATCCGGCTCCGCTCATCAAGCTGGCGGAGTCGAACGCTGGCTGGAAGGGCATCTTCCAGAACGACCCAGTCGCCGCGCTCGGCGAGTTCGAGGGGGCGCTGAAGGGTGGCCAGACCGACGCCCGCATCGGCGCCGCCCGCGCCGCGCTCGAGCTCACCGCGGCTCACCGCGCGCTGGGGCGCATCGTGGTCGAGCTCACGCCGGCGTTGATCAAGGCTCAGGCCACGCGCCCGAAGGCCGAGACGAGCGCCGCCGGACGCGCGTTCATCCTCGCCCGCCACGCGCTGGCCTCGGGCAAGCCCTCGCCGGCCGCCGAGGCCGAGCCGCCGTACGCGGCGACCGAGAGTTACGAGCATCGCCGGGGCATCCGCGCCGCGGTGGCTGCGGGTCGCTTGAAAGAGGCTCGCGCACGATTGAAGCGCATCGATCCCCGCAAGCCTGACCTCGAGGTCGGCACCGGTGACGATCGGGTGATCTTCCGCGACCCCGCGACGGCCGACGTCGGCGCGGACGTGTACGCGGCCCTCGCGCTCGCGACCATCGGGGAGGAGAAGGGCTGGCCCCAGGTGCTCGCGGCTGAAGCAGAGATGGCGCTGGGGCGCCCGGCCGACGCCGACAAGCGCCTCACCACGCTGCTCGCGACACCGCCGCAGACCCCGCCCTCACTCGGGCAGCTCGTTCTCTCCCCGGCCCTCAACGCCGCCGACCTCACGCTCTACGCCACCGCACTCCAGGTGCGGGCCAAGGCCGGGGCAGGGGACAAGGCAGGCGCGAAGGCGCTGGCCGGCAAGATCGGCACCGACACCGTCGCGCACCGGGTCTTCAAGGCCTGGGCGAACGCGGCCACCGGCGAAGCCATCGACCCCAAGGCCTTCCCCGCCGACCGCGGCGAGCTCAGCCGCGTCGTCGTGACCGCGCTCGACGCGCAGGCGAACAAGGGCGGCGCCAACGACGTGCAGCAGCTGCTCCTGGTCGACCGCTACGTCGACGCGTTGCAGCGCCTGTTCGCGGACGCCCTCGAGCAAGGCGACAAGCCAGCGCTCGCGGTACGGATGCGGGATGGCGCCGAAGACAAGGCGAGAGCCGCCGCGCCATCGGTACGAAACGCGCTGTCCTCTTTGGTGGGCAGCGCCCATGCCTACGTTCGCATCCGCCAGCCACGGATCGCGTTGAAGTACCTGACCCGCCTCGGGAAGCGCCTACCGGCCGTGGCCGGCGCGGTGGAGATGCTTCGAGACGTCCTGAGCCTGAAGGCGATGGGGCAGGGCGGAGGCGCCGCCACGGGTCAGTGACACGGGCGAGTACTAGACGTAGCGCTGAAAACCCTTTGACGGCATGATGCGGCTGGCCGGCCGCCCCGAGGAGTCGATCCCGCGATGCTCAAGTCCGCCGCCTGTTCGGCACTGACGCTGTTCGTCGTGCTGGCGCTCGCCAGCCCGGCCGCGTCGCAGACGTTCCGCTATCCGGAGGACACCCGACCGACCTCGTTGCTCCCGTTCTTTGCGGAAGACATGAGCTCGGTGCGCATGACGGAGCTGGTCTTTGACTCGCTCGTCGTCATCAACAAGCGCGGTGACGTCGAGGGCGCGCTCGCGACGTCCTGGACCCGCGACCCGGACGGTGGCGGCATCAGCTTCGTGCTGCGCGAGGGCGTGACCTGGCACGACGGCAAGCCGTTCACGGCCGCCGACGTGGTCTTCACGGTTCAGGCCGCCAAGAACCGGAAGACGATCTTCAACTCGAAGAGCAAGTACCGCTTCATCGCCGAGGTCACCGCCAACGGTCAGTTCGGGGTGCACTTCGCCTTCGACCGGCCGATCGGCGAGTCGGAGCGCCGCTTCCGGTTCAAGATCCTGCCCAAGCACAAGTTCAAGGGCACGGCGATCAAGCGCCGCGACAAGTTCAACCGGAAGCCCATCGGCACCGGCCCGTACAAGGTCAAGAAGTACAGCCTGCGCTCGGTGACGCTGTCCGCGAACCCCGACTACTGGAAGCCGGCCAAGATCTCGGGGGTGCTCATGCAGCACACGCCCGACAAGTCGGCGCAGGTCAACCTGCTCCAATACTCGGGCGGCAAGGCGGGCGTTCAGGCGGTCATCTTCCTGCCCCCGAAGAACATCCCGCTCTTCGAGAACAGCGACTCCGTCACCCTCGAGCCGTACCACACGGTCTCGTGGTGGTACATGGCGTACAACTCGAAGAACAAGTCGCTCCGGGACCCCGTCGTGCGCCAGGCGATCGCCCTGGCGATCAACCGCGAGGAGCTGCTCGAAGCGCACCTCGGCCGCGGCGACATCCTCAGTGGCCCCTTCACCGAGTCGAGCCCGTTCTACAACTTCGAGGTCGAGCCTCGTGAGCAGGACCTCGAGCGCGCCAAGCAGATGCTCGACGACGCCGGGTACAAGCAGAAGGGCAAGACCCGCAGGAAGGGTCGCGCCAAGCTCGACTTCAAGTTCGTGATGGACAAGGAGCTCGCCAGCAACCAGGCGCTCTTCCTCGGCATCCAGGCGCAGCTGCGAAAAGTCGGCGTCACCGTCCGCCCGCAGTATGTCGACCACGCCCGCTACCGCGAGCAGGTCTTCGCCAAGAAGAAGTTCGACATGACCCTGAACGTCTGGTCCTTCGAGGAGGTCGAGGACGTCTACCCGCTGTTCCACAGCAACGGGGTGATGAACTTCATCAACTACGACAACCCCGAGGTTGACACCCTCCTCGACACCGCGAAGGCGACGAAGGATTACAAGAAGTACAAGGAGTACATGAAGCAGCTCCACGGCGTGCTCTACAAGGATCTGCCGTACTTCTTCCTCTGGTCGCTCGACGTCTACTCCGGCATCTCGAAGCGGGTTCGGGGCGTGTTCATCGCGCCCTACAACTACTTCACCTTCTTCCGGGAGTGGGAGCTGCAGTGAAAGCGGTTCGCACGCCTTGACCCGTCTGCTTCTGCTGCTGCTCGCTATCGGGCGGCGGGCGGCGGCTGGCCTGCTCCTCCTCGTCGGTGCCAGCTTCGTCATCTACCTGACCGTCCGCATGGCGCCGGGCAACGCCGTCGACGCGATCACGTCGATGGCGACGACCGAGCTTCAGCGCGCCGAGCTGATGGCCGAGTACGGGCTCGACCGCGGCCCGATCCCCGGCTATCTCGCCTGGCTCTGGAGCGCGGTGCAGGGCAACTTCGGCGTCTCGCTCAGCTCTCAGGCCGGGCAGGACGTGATGACCCTCGCGTGGCCCGCCTTCGAGCGCACCCTGGTCCTCTGCGGGTGCGCCCTCGGGGCGAGCGTCGCCCTCGCCTTGCTCGGCGCGATCATGCTCGGCGACCCGCGCCCCTCCCAGCAATTCCTGACCGGGCCGCTCTACGTGTTCACGGTGGCGCCGGCCTTCGTCGTCGCCGTCGTCTTCGCCCAGGGCGTGAACTATCTGACCGACAAATACGTCGTCCAAGGGGGCTACGAACCGCCGGTGTGGCACCCGCTGATGGGCTTCGTCGAAGCGGACGTGTCGATCATGCCGTTCGTCTTTGCCGGCGTCGTCCTGATCATCAGCGACGGGATCTTCGTCGACTTGCTCAACGCCCTGCGCGCCGAGCTCTCGGCGCTGCGCCACGCGCAATTCATCGCGGCCGTGCGCTCCAAGGGCGCCTCCATCTTCGGCCACATCGCGCGCAACATGGTGGTCCCGATTGTCTCGTCCTTCGCCTCGCGGCTGCCGATGGTGGTCGGCGCGGTGGTCATCGTGGAGTACGTCTTCACGATCGAGGGCGCCGGCTACGTCCTGCTCGAGGCCTCGAAGGCCCGCGACTTCCCGGTCGTCGTCGGGGTGAGCGTCCTGTTCACCGCGGTCATCATCGCGGTCAACATCGCCGCCGACATCTTGCGCGCGCTCGTCGATCCTCGAGAGGTGGCACGTGGCGGGTAACGCCAGCCGCCTGGGGCTGTGGGCGAGCGGGGCGGTGGTCGCCCTCGTGATGCTCACGTGCGTGGTCGCGCTCTTCGTGCCGTACGACCCGGCCGAGGCGGTGAACCTCGACCAGCGCGACCTCGGCCCGTCGATGGCGCACATCTTCGGGACCGACAGTCAGGGGCGCGAGGTGGCCATCCGCGTGCTGAAGGCCACCTCGGCCTTCTTCTTGCCCGGCATGCTCGCCGCCGCGCTCGCCGTCGTCGTGGGCGCCCTCGCCGGCGCGATCACCGGCTACGTCGTCGGGCCGCTGCGCGAAACCGTCCTCTGGCTGCTGCAGCTCGTCGACACGCTGCCGCGCCTGGTCTTCATCATCCTGGTCTGCACGATCCTCGAGCCCACGATCGGGCTCATCGCGCTCGTCACCGGCGTGCTCTTTGTGCCATCCGTCGCCACCGTGATCCGCCGAAAGGTCGAGGCGCTGGGCTCCGAGGATTACATCCTGGCCCACATCGCCCACGGGTTCCCGCCCTGGCGCATCCTGCTCTACCACATCGTCTGGCTGCAGTGCCGGCCGATGCTCATCCGCCAGGCGACCTTCGTGTTCTCCTATGTGCTCTTCGTCGAGACGGCCCTGTCGTACCTCGGTGACTACGGTGTGCCCGAGCCCGACCCGTCGTGGGGCAACATGGTCGCGCAGGCCAAGTCCTTGGGGGCGCAGCACCTGTCGCCGTGGCTCTTCCCTGCGATTGGCATCATCGTCACCATCTCCGCCACCCTCGCCTTCGGAAACCTCGTGGCCCGCCGCGACGAAGAGGCCGTGCGATGAGCGCGGACGCAAAGACGAAGCTGCTCGAGATCCAGGACCTGGTCATCGAATTCGATACGCATGACGGCCGCCGCCGGGTCGTCGACGAGGTCAGCCTCGAGCTCTTCGACGGCGAGGTGCTGGGCATCCTCGGCGAGTCGGGCAGCGGCAAGACGATGACCACCCAGGCGGTGCTCGGCCTCGTACACGGCTATCCTGGCCTGATGGGGGGGCACATCCGCCTCTTCGACGAGGGCAACACGTACGACCTGACCGCCGGCCTCGACCGCTATGTCCGCCCGGGTCGCGGGGAGCGCCCACCGCGCAAGGACGCCCGCCGCTGGCGCCGCCACGTGCACCGCACGATGCGGCCGCTGTGGGGGCAGATGGTGACCGCGGTGTTCCAGAACCCCCGCGCGAGCCTCGACCCGCTGATGACGGTCGGCGCGCAGGTGGAGGAGTCCGCGCGCCTGGCCGACCCGAAGCTCGACCGCGCCGGCGCGAAGGATCGGGCCGTCGCGTGGCTCGACCGGGTCCAGATGAACGAGCCGCTGCGCGTGCACGGCGCCTACGCCCACGAGCTGTCGGGCGGGATGTGTCAGCGCGCGATGATCGCGGTGGCCCTCGCGCGAAAGCCGGCGCTGCTCATCGCCGACGAGCCCACTACCGGGCTCGACACGACCGTGCGCGCCGAGATCGTCGAGCTCTTCAAGGACCTGCTGGCCAAGCACTCGCGGGCGATGATGTACATCTCCCACGACATCCGTGAGGTGCTCTACTTGTCCGACCGCGTCATCGTGATGCGCCACGGCAAGATCGTAGAGACCGCGACCGCCCACGACCTGCGCTACGGCGTGGGCGAGCGCAACGAATACACCGCGATGTTATTGTCCGCCGCTGATCTCGACACCGGAGCCGGGGCGTGACCGAACCGCTGCTTCGCGCCACAAACCTGAGCAAGCGCTTCCGTTCGAAGGGCTTCATGCGCCGGGCGACCGAGACGCAGGCGCTCGACGACGTGTCGCTCGAGATCAATCCCGGTGAGGTCGTGGCGCTCATCGGCGAGTCCGGCAGCGGCAAGACCACCCTGGGCAAGGCGCTGCTGCGTTTGATGCCGATCGACGGCGGCGTCGTGACCTTCCAGGGCCGCGACGTGTTCAAGCTGTCGCGCTCCGACCTGCGCGCGGCCCGCCACGACTTCCAGATGGTGTTCCAGAATCAGTCCGCGAATCTGCACCCGAAGATGACGGTGCGGCAGATGATGGACGAGTCGTTGCGGCTCCACCGCTCCGACCTCGACGCGGACGGCCGTGGCCGCCGGACCCACGAGCTGCTCGAGCGCGTCGGGCTGCTCGCCCGCGCCGACCAGCGTCCCGCGAGCCTCTCGGGGGGGGAGAAGCGCCGCATCGGGCTGGCTCGCATCCTGGCGACGCGCCCCAAGCTCATCGTCGCCGACGAGCCGACCAGCGGGCTCGACGCCGCGATCAAGCTGCAGATCATCGAGCTGTTGAAGGTGCTCAAGGAGGAGTCTTTGACCTACCTCCTCATCAGCCACGACCTGTCGCTGGTCCGGCGCATCGCCGACCGCGTGCTGGTGATGCTCAAAGGTCAGGTCATTGAGCACGTGCCCGCGAGCGCCCTGGGGGCCTACGCAAACCACCATCCGTACACGGCGCGCTTGATGCGCGCCGCCGACCTGCTGGAAGATCACGGTGAGCCGGCGCGTGAGCGACTCAGCCTCCCGCTGGGCATCGACCTCGCCGCATTGGAGCAGCAGGCGAATGAAGTGCACACGGGCTGCGTCCACGCCAGCGATTGCCCCCTGGCGACCGACCTGGGCATCCTCCGGCAGTGTACGTCGGAGCGGCCGCGGCCAGTGGAGCTTGGTCCAGGGCATTGGATAGCGTGTTTCGGGGCCGACAGGCCTCGTCACCCCGGACGGTAGGAGCCGCGCCGAGATGATTCGCAACATTCTACGCCTCGCCGCCGTGCCCCTGGTGGTGCTCGGACTCCTGGTCGTGCCCGTACCCGAGGCGCAGGCTCAGGATGACAAGCGCTCGATGGAGGAGCTGCGCGACCAGGGCATGGCGTACTACAAGCGCAAGCGCTTCAAGCCGGCGAAGGCGATGCTCGACAAGGCCTTCGCCAAGCCAAGCGGCCCGAAGGACTTCAAGACCGTCTTCTACCGCGGGCAGGCGGCCTACAAGCTGCTCTACCTCGAGGACGCCTTCGCGATGGCGAAGCTGGCGCAGAAGCTGGCCGAGAAGAAGCGCCAGAAGGCAGCCGCGGCCGGTCTGCTCGACGAGATGCTGCAGCTCTACGGTGGCGTCACTTTCGAGGCCGCCAAGGGCGAGACCAACAAGAAGGGGCGCATCTTCTTCGAAGCGAAGACCGGCATCATCAACAAGGAAAAACGGCAGCGTTTCGAGGCCATCCGCGAGCGCTTCCGAACCACCAACGTCGAGCTCCCGACCACAGTCTTCCTGCCGTATGGCGAGTACAAAGCCAACGAGGTCCCGTTCGCCCTGGTGCAGGGTGAGGACCCCCCCACGGTCCAGATCTTCCTGCAGGTCGTCATCGACGACAGCGGCGGCGACGGGCTCTTGTGGGTCTACGTGAGCGCCGGAGCCGCCGTCGCCGCGGGCCTCGCGGTCGGCGCCTTCTTCCTGTTCAGCGAGCCCGAACCTGTCGAGACGGAAGTGCAGGACTACGTGTTCCAGCCCGGCTTGGAGGCTGCCCAGTGAGTGTCCGACTCCTCTTCGCCGCCGCAGCGCTCATGCTGCCCTGGGGGGCGCTGGCCGACGTCAGCACCCCGCGGCTTCTGGCCGACCGCCCCTCCGCGCATTGCCAGGCCCCACGCTGGTCGCCGGACGGCAAACAGCTCGCGTACGACGTCTACAACCCAAAGAAGGACACGCGCGAGGTCTGGATCGTCCCGATCAACGGCAGCGGGACGCCGAACACCGGCGCGATGAAGGAGGTCCTGGCGGGCAGAAGCAAGGCAGGCCAGCTCCTCGGCGGCAAGAAGCCACCGGTCGTCGAGCTCGAGTGGGCGCCCGACATGAAGATGTTGTCGAAGCCGTTCATCTTCAGCGCGCTGAGCCCGAAGAAGAACTTCGACCTCTTCATCGACGGCAGCTGGCTGACGACCAACTCGGGGAACGACGGTCAACCTGCGTGGGCCAGTTTTGGGGAGAAGCGGTTCATCGCCTACGCCTCCCAGCGCAAGGCCGGCGGCGACATCTACGTCATCGACATCATGGGCGACCAGAAGCCCAAGCGCGTGACGATGTTCACCAACGCGACCGAGTACGCGCCGCGCTGGGCGCCTGGCAAGCCGTACCTGATGTTCACGCGGTCGATGCCCGGCAACCGCGGGCAGGACATCGGGCTGGTGCTCGATGTGACGCGCCCGAAGGACACCATGAAGATGGTCACCGAGTGGCGCGGCGACGAGATCCAGCCGGCGTGGTCGCCGACCGCACGGCAGGTCGCCTTCTACTCGAATAAGGGCAACAAGAACGACAAGGTCTTCGACCTCTGGGTCGTGGGCGTCGACGGCAAGGACCCGAAGAAGCTCGCCAAGAACGTGGTCGTCGACGATCACCGCGGCCCGGCGTGGACGCCGGACGGCACGACGCTGCTCTACGTCAAACACGACTTCAAGGCCGACAACCCGGTGCATTGGGTGCGCGCGGACGGCTCGGCGAAGGGGCACCTCGCCACCGGGACCCAGCTCAACTCCGACCTCGCTTTGTCGATGCGCGCCGGGAAGCTGGCGCTGGCGTTCAAGGCGCTGGGCCAGAAGGGCTCGACCGACAAGACGTGGGAGCGCCTCTACATGGTCACCTTCGACATGACCGACCTGCAACCGGCCGAGGAGTGACCGGCTGATCCACACCGTCCGACTGCTCGCTGCGCTGGTCCTGCTGGCGCCCCTCGCCCACGGGGCAGAGGGGGTGAAGCGTCGCGTGGTGGTGCTCGTCTTCGACCGTGGCGCCGACGCGAACACGGCGGTGCGCATCGAGCGTGACCTGCGCAATATGTACGACAGCGCGGTCCCCAAGACCCCGAAGGTCTTCGAGATCGAGCCGCGCTACGACGTCGGCAATCTCACCAAGGGCAACCTCGGCAAGGCGAGCCGCCACTTCAACAACGCCCAACGCGCGCTCGAGAAGGGCGAGGCGGAGTCCGCTCACGAGCAGCTCTTCCGTGCCGAGCGCTTCTACAAGAAGGCGATGCCGTACTCCTCGGACTCGCCCCTGCTCCGCGGCATCTACTTCTACACCTACCTCGCGCACGTGATGAGCGGCGCCGAGAAGAAGGCCACCGACGCCTACTGCGCGTACGTCGCCCTCACCCGCAACCTCGCGGGCAGCGCCGGGCCCATCGAGCAGTTCGAGCCGCTCGCCGATAAGTGCGGCGAGACCAGCGTCGCCGGCACCGCCGAGCTGAAGGTGCGCGCCAATATCGACGGCGCCCATGTGTACGTGGACGAGCGGCGCGTCGGCGTCATCGGGCGCGACTTGCCGTTCGTGAACCCGTTCATCTCCGCGGGCCCGCACATCGTCGAGGTCCGCAAGGCGGGCTTCGTGCGTTGGGGCACGCTGATCAACCTGAAGAACGGGGCGACTGAGTCGGTGCGGGCCAAGCTCAAGGAGGCCCGTAACCGCAAGGACGACTACGACCCCCTCGCGACCCTCGTCTTCCGGGGCGAAGAGGCCTTCAGCGAGGACTACATCAACGACTTGATGTTCACGATGGCCGAGCAGTTTCGGGTCACCGACCTGGTCACCGGCTACCTCGACCTGCGCGCGGACGGCCAGCTGCGGCTGGCGGTCTTCGCGTTCACCGAGGAGGGCGTCTCCCGCTACGAGTACGCCTTCCTGCCGCAAGTTGATGCCCATCGCGGGGCTCTGAAAGAATTCTGGAAAGCCCGCTTCGGTGAAGCGCTCGACCCGGCAGACGCGCTGCCGGCCTTCGACCGCTGGGCGCCGACGCTGTTCAAGGTGGAATGATGTTCGCGAAAGTCAGCCGCATCGGCTCCCTGCTCGGAGCGGCCCTCCTGCTGATCCTCACCTCGGGTTGCAAAGACGCCGAGGATAAGATCATCGCCACGCAGGTCCTCGTTGACCTGCTGCCGTGCATCGGCGAGTCGCCGACGGACGAGACGAACACGTGCCGCCAGCAGATCACGGCGAGCGTCGGAGGGGGGGCGATCAACGTCTGCTTCGTCGTCGAGGAGGCCACCGGCGATGCGGAGACCTTCTACGTCGGGTTGAAGTGGGACGGCGAGAACCTGACCCGCGTGTCGGGCGGCGAGATCGAGGTCGCCTCCGGTCGCGACATGCACGCAGAGCTCTACTTCCTCTCGGAGGGCGGGGCGGGGTTGTGCGACGCCTCCGGCATCTCCTTCGGGAGCGAGTGCAATAGCGGCATCTTCTGCGTGGCCAAGCTGACGCAGGAGACGGTGACCGTCGCCGAGGGCGAAGGCGACGAGAGCCGCTCGACGACGATCTTCAACTTCCCGCGCGCGGATGGCGCGTGCAGCGCGGTGTGGAACGCCGAGATGGCCCTCGAGGGGTCGACTGACGCCGAGCTGTGCGACGGCGTCGACAACGACTGTGACGGGGCGATCGACGAGGCCTTCGCCGACCTGGGCGACACCTGCTCGAAGGGCAAGGGCGTCTGCAAACAGGACGGCGCGATGGTCTGCAAGGAGGACGGCACGGCGACGCTCTGCGACGCGGTCGCGAGCGACGCTCCGGTGCCGGAAGAGGCGGGCACGCCGTGTCTGCTCGAGGACCAGCAGAACGACCTGTGTGACGACCTCGACAACGATTGCGACGGCAACATCGACGAGGAGATCTCGGGCTGCGTCGACGCGGAGTACTCCGAAAACTGCGGGGCGAACCAGGGCATCTGCGGCACCGGCGTGCGCGTCGGCGTGATTCCGGAGGGCGACACGAAGGGTTGCCTCGGGGATTGCCTCGGCGCGAACGGCGACGTCGTATTCGTGGCGAACCAGTTCGACGAGCTCTGTGACGAGCTCGACAACGACTGCGACGGCGACACCGACGAGGGCATGCGCTTCGGCGGCGCGGGCGGACCGCTGGTCGACGAGGCCTGCGAGGTCGGCCAGGGTCAGTGCCTGCGCATGGGCACCGTCTTCTGCGACGAGCAGAACCCGACCGACGCGGGGCAATGCAACGCCGACGTCGTCGCGCCGTCCCCGATGGACATCTGTGACGGCCTCGACGACGACTGCGACGGCAGCGTCGACGAGATGTACCTCGGCGAGCCCGATGACGGTGTCCCGAACCTCGGCGAGGCCTGCGAGGTCGGCGCGGGCGCCTGCCGCAACGAGGGCGAGTACATCTGTGACGCGCAGACCCGCACCGTGGTCGTCTGCAACGCGGAGGCCGGCGTCCCGGGCGGACAGGAGCTCTGCGACAACTTCGACAACGACTGCGATGACGCGATCGACGAGGACTTCCGCGCGCGCGGTGCCCTCCCGAGCCTCGGCGAGGACTGTCGGGTCGGCGTCGGCGCCTGCATCCCGCCCGTGGCGGGCATGTACGTCTGCGACCCCAACGACGCCAACTCAGTGGTCTGCGACCAGGAGGCCCTCGACCCGCGCAACGAGGAGTGCAACCAGCTCGACGACGATTGCGACGGCGAGACGGACGAGGAGTTCAACCTGCATGCCGACGTCCTGCACTGCGGCCGGTGCAACGACGCGTGCAACCTGGCCAACGCGGTGCCCGCGTGCGTCGACGGGAGCTGCGAGATCGCCAACTGCGTCGGCAACTTCGAGGACAACGACGGCGACCCGGACAACGGTTGCGAGTGCAACGCGGGTGCACCCGACGAGCCGGGGCTCGAATTCGACGCGAACCAGGGCGAGTACGTCTACGTCGACAGCAACTGCGACGGGGTCGACGGCAACGCGAATCGCGCGGTCTTCGTGTCGGAGGAGTTCGGCGCCGACGACGGGGTGACTGGCGAGAAGGACGCGCCCTTCCTCACCATCTATCGTGCGCTGCGCGCCGCCGATGTCGGGGGCGTCGAACACATAATCGTCGACTCCGGCACCTACAGGGTGCTCGACGGCATCGACGACCGCGACACGCGGGTGGCCATCTTCGAGGACGGTCTGCGGGTCCCGCCAGGCGTGAGCATTCACGGCGGCTACGCCTACGACCCCCTGAACGGGCATCGCTGGAACCGCGGCACGCTTCGGCGGCTCGAGAACGACGCTTTCCAGAACCGCACGCTCTTCACCGGCAGCCCGACGGTCCTGCGCTACGAGGACCATATGGTCCCGGCGGTGCTCGACAACGTGATGGTCGAGTCGATCATGCCCCAGAACGCCAACTGGGCCTCGGTCGGCATCAACGTCATCCGCTGCGCGAACAACCTCAGCATCATCAACAGCATCGTGGTCACGTCGGCTGGCTCGCGCGGACGCGCGCCGACCGACGGCCTCGACGGGCCGCTCAACGCGCGCCCAGGCAACCCGGGCAACGCGAGCAACGCCCAGGACCAGCCCTCACGCGGCGGCACCGCGGTGCAGAACGAGCTCTGCCCGGACGGCACTGCGGGCGCTACGGGCGGCGACGGCGCCAACCGGCCCGGGGGCGCGGTCCGCGCCCAGGACGGCAGCGCGGGCGGCGACGGTGACAACCCAGGCGGTCCGGGCGGTACGGCCGGCGCGAACGGCGACGGCGCCGACAACCACGGCCAGGACGGTGAAGGCGGAGACCCCGGCGACATCGGGGCCCACGGCGCGAACGGCGGCGCGGGCGCCGCGACGGGTCGCGTCGAGGCGAACCTTCGCTGGCTCCCGCGCGCCTCGCTCCCGAGCCGTGAAGGCGAGCCGGGGCGCGGCGGCGGCGGTGGCGGTGGCGGCGGGTCGACCGACGACAACGTGGGCCGCGGTGGCGGTGGCGGCGGCGGCGGGG
>PVBE012321263.1_pt1 | contig 13909 bp, 12 predicted proteins | sample 1631181 | NCBI WGS metagenome assembly PVBE01 (sample SAMN08397723, study PRJNA350692) | Marine metagenome, whole genome shotgun sequencing project. | isolation source: water | place: Pacific Ocean | collected 2012-04 | reverse complement strand
CATAATCTTGCAATATTTATAACCGATATAAAATCAACTATTTACGTAAAGTCCGATGGCGGTTGGCACGCCTCTTGCAACACTTGAGGCAGTTGGGAACCCCTTTCTCCTATCTTGGGGTCCGAAGGCAGAACTCCCCTTCTATTCCGTCTGTACCTCCTCGCACAGATGGAGCCTTCGGATCCCAGTTTTTTTCTCTCTGCAGGCACCCGCCGCGCCCAGAGCAGCCATCCGGCTCAAAAACGGGCTCCCCCCGCGCTGACCGTCCAGTCATCGAATTAGGAGACAGCAATGCATGTAAGATGGTACCGGAGAGGCCAACCGGAGAAAGTGAACAACCGCCGCCACACGATTGAGCGGGTAGCCCTGGCCGTCTGCCTGGGCTACCTGTTCAGTCGTATCATCCTGGGAGTGATAGGATCATGAAGACCAGCTCCGAGTGTCTGCCCCCGGGAAGCCAGAGAGAGCTCGCCAGCCAACTGCAACGATACGTTCGACCGTCGTCTCCCCAGCCGGCGGGATTGGCGCCTGCCGTCCGCCGCGCCCTGTCCAGGTATCGAAACTCGCCCTTCCCTCACTCGGTCACTCGCGCCAGCGCGGGAACAGCTTGTGCTCAATGTGCAGGAGATCGAGTACCCGAGCGGCCATGAAATCACCCAGATCATCGAATGAACGGGGTTTCTGGTAGAAGGCGGGCATCGCCGGCAGCACCGTGGCCCCGGCTTCGGCCAGGGCGGTCAGGTTCCGCAACTGGATCAGATTGAGGGGCGTCTCGCGAGGTACCACCACGAGGGGTCGTTTCTCTTTCAAGGTGACGTCGGCGGCCCGCTCGATCAGGTTCGAAGACGATCCACAGGCGATCCCGGAGAAGGTCTTGGCCGAGCACGGGATCACCGCCATGCCGTCGGTGAGCACGGAGCCGCTGGCGATGGCGCAGGTGAGGTCGTTGATGCCGTATTCCTCCAGCACGCCCCCGCTGACCTCCTCCCCGTACAGCCGCTGCAGGAATTCCCGCACTGTTTCCTCCCTCCCCTCCCCCATGAACCCGAGCTCCTCCCGCAGCAGAAAGCGGCCGTACTTCGAGAGTATGAGGTGAACGCGGTGCCCTCCCGCCAACAGCGCTCTCAGCAGGCGAGTCGCGTAGAGTGCGCCACTCGCACCGGTGACACCGACGACGACCTCCTTCACATCCGCCATCAACTCCCCTCCTCCCCCCCGCCATCCGCTGCCCGCCCCGCCTCCAGGGCCTGAATAATGGCATCGACATCGTAGACACATCCCCCCCAGGTCCCACCCCCCACATCCTGCAGCGCCGCCCACACCCGGGTTTCGTCCGGAAGTTCCTCCTCCGCGGCCAGATCGTCGCGTGTCGTGCGCGCGGCCAGCAGGGCGTCTCCGGCCGCGGCCGAGAGTCTCTCCCCCTCGCCGGTGCCCAACAGATCGACGCGCCCCTCGAGTCGTCGGGTGTCGACGACAATCTCCACCACGTCCCCCTCCCGCAGCTTGCCCAGCGGCCCTCCGGCCAGCGCCTCCGGGCCGATGTGCCCGATGCAGGCGCCGGTGGAGAAGCCGGAGAATCGGGCATCGGTGAGCACCGCCACTTTCTCGCCGTACTCGAGGTATTTCAGCGCCGTCGTGATCTGGGCGATCTCCTCCATGCCGCTGCCCATGGGCCCACAGCTGAGCAGCACCATGACGTCTCCGGGGCGGATCTGCCGGCCCTTGAGGGCGGCGATCGCCTCCCGCTCGGCGGTGAACACCCGCGCCGGCCCCCGCAGCCGGTAGACGCCGTCCTCGTCCAGGACCGCCGGGTCGATGGAGGTCGCCTTCACCACCGATCCCTGAGGCGCGAGGTTGCCGACGGGGAAGCAGACCGTGCTCGTCAGCCCTCGTTCGCGCGCCCGATCCGGCGCCATGATGACGTCGTCGGCATCAATGCCGTCGATTTCCCGCAGGACGCCTCGGAACCGCCGGCGACGCTGTGAGCCCTCCCACCAGTCCAGATTCTCACCCACCGTGCGGCCGGTCACCGTCGGGCAGCCCTCTTGCAGAAGTCCGAGGGAGCGCAGGTGGAGCATGACCTCCGGGACTCCCCCCGCCAGGAAAGCGCGGATCGTCGGGTGGTACTGCGGCCCGTTGGGCAGCACGTCCACCAGGCGGGGCACCTGCCGGTTCACCCGGTCCCAGTCCTCCACGGTCGGTCGCCGCCTGCCGGCTGCGTAGGCGATGGCCGGTATGTGGAGGATGAGGTTGGTCGAGCCGCCGAAAGCGGCGTGAGTGACCATGGCGTTGTCAATCGCCTCATCCGTGAGGATGTCGCCAGACGAAATCCCCGCTGCTTCCATTCCCATCACCGCCGCTGCCGTGCGAGTGGCCATGTCCAGCCATACCGGTTCGCCTGAGGGCGCCAGCGCCGCGTGGGGGAGCGCCAGCCCCAGCGCCTCGGCCACGACCTGCGAGGTAGCTGCCGTACCCAGGAACTGGCATCCGCCGCCGCCCGTGGCGCAGGCTCGACAGCCCAGGTCGTTGACCTCGTCGATGGTCATCTCCCCGTGCGCCAGCCGCACTCCAACCGACTGGATCCTCCCCGCATCCTCCCCCTGCTCGGGCGGCAGGGTGACCCCGCCGGGTACGACCGCCACCGGCAGCCGGCGAGCCCCGGCGAGGGCGACCATCATCGCCGGCATCCCCTTGTCACAGGTGGCCACGCCGACCACGCCCCTCCGGTTCGGCAGCGAGCGGATGAGCCGGCCCAAAACCGCGGCTGCGTCATTTCGGTAGGGCAGGCTGTCGAACATGCCGGTCGTGCCCTGGGTGCGCCCATCGCACGGGTCGGAGCAATAAGCGGCAAAGGGGATGGCACCCAACCGCTGGAATTCCCTCGCCGCCGCCTCCATCAGCAACCCCACCTCCCAGTGACCGGTGTGGTAGCCCAGAGCGATGGGGGTGCCGTCGGCGGCGCGGATGCCCCCCATGGTGCTGAGTATGAGGAACTCCTTGCGGCCTAGTTCAGACGGATTCCAACCCATCCCCGCGTTCTGACTGTAGGCGAAGATGTCGCCACTGGGACGGCCCACCACCTCCTCCTCACTGAGGGGGAGACGCCCCTGCGGGCCGGGGGCGGTGGTGCGAACCTGGAATACGGTTTCGGGCCCGTCCTCTCCCAGGATCTGGCCGAAAGAGGGTGGGGGTTGTGGGTCCAGGCTGACTCTCATTGTTCTCGACTTTTCACAGTTGCAGCAGCGGCCCACCGTCGCCCAGGAGCAGCAGATCCGCCAGGGTGAAGGCGAAGTAGCCGACGCTGACGATGCTGTTCATGGTCATGAAGGCGGTATTGACCCGGGTCAGATCCTCCACTTTGACGAGTCGGTGCTCGTAGAACAGAAGACCGGCAATGACGGCCACACCCAGCAGGTAGAGGGAGTTGAGCCCCATCAGATCGGCGACGATGAGCATCAGGATGACCGTGAGAGCGTGCAGGAAGCGGGCCACGTGGAGAGATCGCCGCAGGCCGAAGCGGGCCGGAATGGAGTGCAGGCCCGCCGCGACGTCGAAGGCGTGATCCTGACAGGCGTAGAGGATGTCGAAGCCCGCCACCCAGGCTAATACTGCGAGCCCCAGGACCACTGGCACCGGTGTTACACTTCCGCTGACGGCGATCCACGCCCCCACCGGCGCCAGTCCCAGACTCAGACCCAGCACCAGGTGGGAGGCCCAAGTGAAGCGCTTGGTGTAGGAGTAGGAGAGCAGGATGAGGAGAGCCAGCGGCGACAGATAGAGACACAGCGGGTTGAGTCGGTCAGCGGCCCACACCAGCAGCGCGGACGACAACAGAACCATCAACCACACGGCCCTGGTCGAAACCACCCCCTGCGGCAGCTCTCGATTACTGGTGCGCGGATTGGCCGCGTCGATATGGCGGTCGGCGAGGCGATTGAACCCCATGGCGGCACTGCGGGCGCCCACCATAGCCAGCGCGATCCAGCCGATCTGAGACAGTGTGACCCCCGACCGAGTCGCCGCCATGGCCGCGCCGCTCAGCGCAAAAGGCAAGGCGAACACCGAGTGAGAAAACTTGATCATGCGGCCGTATGCTGCCACCGCATGCAGGGGTCGAATCGCAATCATGTAAAAAGCGAAATCCTCCTAGCCGAATCGTACGAATCCCAAATCTCCCTGGGTCTGCCTCCTCCGCGCGAGAAAGAATTCGATCCCCCGGACGAGAGGGACGAAGTCCTTCTCGACTACGGCGCATAGCTCACCGTTGAGTCAATCCCTCGATAAGCTCCGGTCGGTCGTAAAAGCGGAGCTCCGGCTCCGCCTCGATGACCCCGTGCACGCGGGCGAGCCGGTAGAATTCCCGCAGACCTCGCAGCTCGCCTTCACCCAGGTCGTAGGTGATGTGGTCCCGGAGGTAGCGCTCGTAGAGCTCGGCCGGCCCTGCTCGCTCCCTCTGGAAGGCGCGGGAGATTTCAGCCGCCATCCCCGCGCCGCGGCAGCGGGCCCGTATCAGTTCCTCTACCTGCCCCCTGTCCACCGCCCCTTCCCGACCCGCCCAGAAAGCGAAGACGAACGGCAGACCGGTAAGCTCGCGCCATTCGCTGCCCAGGTCCAGGCTTCGCCGCTCCGAAGCGCCCGCAAGCGAATCCCCCCTGACCGCGTTCTCTACGTCCACCAGCGGCAGCACCGGGTCGCCGATGAGGAGCGCCGCCTCCGACCCATGCAGCATGGCGTCCAGGTCCGGTGAAGCGCAGCGGAACTCCGGCGACAGTCCGTAGCGCTCCTTCAGCAGGATGCGCAGGAGGGCAACCGAAGTCTGCGAGCTGGTGTCCACCGCCACCCGACGGATCTGCCTCGGATCGCCGCGAAAGAACAGCCGCACCGTCAGCACCTCGCCGTTGCAGCCGATGGCGATGTCGGGCACGATACAGTAGGCTGCCGGGCTGGTGGCGTATTCGATGGAGGGAATCAGACCGAGGTCGATGCGGCCCTGGCGCAGAGCCGCCGAGCACGCCGAAGGCACATCGTAGATAAGATCGAAGCAGCCGTCCCCATCAGCGAGGGCGGCGGTCAGAGGTCTGGCGTTGAGAAAACTGACCGCTCCCAGACGCACCACCGTCATGCGGAGCCAGCGGCCTGCAGCGCTGCGGGTTCCGCCCGGGTGGCGACGGATTGGTATCGCGTGTTGCGGCGGCGAGGCTCGTACCCGGCATCGCCGATCAATCGCTCCATCGTCTCCAGGTTCATGTCGTTGGTGTGGCTCGTACCGGCGGCACTCACCACGTTCTCCTCCAGCATGGTGCTGCCGAAGTCGTTGATGCCGTAGCGCAGGCTCACCTGGGCGATCTTCGGACCCTGCGTCACCCACGAGGCCTGGAAATTTTCAAAGTTGTCGAGGAACAGGCGCGCTACCGCCACTGTTCGCAAGTGGTCGTAGCCGGTGGCCACGGCGCCGTTCCAGCGGCTCGCATCCCCCCCCAGCGCGGTGGCGTCAGGTTGGAAGTTCCAGGCGATGAAGGCGGTGAACCCCCCCGTGTCATCCTGGAGCTGGCGCAGCAGCCGCAGGTGTTCGAGCCGCTGGTCGAGACTCTCCACGTGTCCGTACATCATCGTCGCCGTGGTGGCCATGCCCAGACCGTGAGCGACGCGGTGCACCTCCAGCCACTCATCGGTGCGGTCCTTGCGAAAGCCGATGACGTCCCTGACCTCGTCGCTGAGGATCTCCGCCCCGGCACCGGGAATGGAATCAAGCCCCGCCGCCCGCAGACGGCCGATAGTCTCGGCCAGCGAAAGTCTGGACAGGTGGGCGATGTAGATGATCTCCGTGGCCGAGAGGCAGTGGAGCTGCACCATCGGGTAGCGATCGCGGATCCGACTGAGCAGCTCCTCGTAGTAGTCGAGCCTCAGTTTTGGATTCAACCCTCCCTGCATCAGGATCTCACACGACTTCGGTTCCGCGCCGCCAAAGGCCACCAGCTCGTCTATCTTGGCGAAGATAACCTCGGTCGACAGCAGGTACCCCTCGTCCGATCCCGGCGGCCGGTAGAAGGCGCAAAAATCGCACTTCACCCAGCACACATTGGTGTAGTTGATGTTCCTGCCGACATTGTAGGTGACCACGGGCTCGGGGTGTTTCCGCTCGCGCACCAAGTTCGCCAGTATGCCGAGCTCGGTCAGATTCGGGTGCTGAAACAATCGGCGCCCATCCTCGACTGTCAGGCGTCGGCCCGCTTCGACCTTGTCGGCGATGTCTTCGATTACCTGCACTACTGGTTATTCCGCTGAGTGGTTGCCATCTGCCCGCACTCCTCCCTGTTGAACATTTACCGCTCGAGTCGTCCCAGATAAACTCACAGCAGCGAACTCGCAAATGAGGCGCAAGCCTCAGTCGATCACAACGGGACCAAATTGTAAAGGCTGTCCCGCTCCACCGCCTCTCTACCCGCCTCGGCGATGCGATCCAGCAATTCCGTCTGCGACAGGCGCTGCTCGGTGTCCTCGTAACTCGATCTCGTGATCTCGTAGTCCATCACCGTGCCGTCGATGTCGTCAGCACCGTACCACAGCGCCACCTGCGATATCTCGATGCTGTTCATGATCCAGAAGGTCTTGATGTGGGGGAAGTTGTCGAGCATCAGACGAGCCACGGCGATCTCTTTCAGATCGAGAACACCGGTGGGGCCCGGCAGGTGGTCGATCTCGGTGCGCTCGGGATGGAAGGAGAGCGGGATATAGGCCAGAAAGCCACCGGTCTCGTCCTGGACGTCCCGCAGTCTGGTCAGGTGGTAGACCTTTTCAAGCGTGTTCTCGATATGTCCGTAGAGCATGGTGGCGTTCGTCGGCAGCCCGGCGCGGTGTGCGGCCGCGGCGATGCGGAGCCAGTCCTCGGAGTCGCTCTTGGTCCAGAACATCTCTTCCTGCACCCTGTCGCTGAAGACCTCCGCTCCTCCTCCCGGAAGCGACTCAAGCCCGGCCTCCTTCAAATCTGACAGCACCTCTGCCAGCGGCTTCTTGGCGATGCGCTGGATTTGGGCGATCTCGATCATGGTGAAGGCCTTGAGATGGGCGCTGGGCCTGGCCTCTTTCATGGCCCGCAGCAGCTCCAGGTAATAGGAGTAGGGAAGGCGGGGATTGACGCCGCCGACCATGTGAATCTCGGTGATCGGCGTCTCGGCGTACTCGGTGATCCGCTGCTGTACCTGTTCAGGGGAGAGCGCGTACCCCCGCTCGTCCCTCGGCTTCACATAGAACGAGCAGAACTTGCACAGCTTGTTGCAGATGTTGGTGTAATTGATGTGCTGATTGCGGACGTAGTAGGTCGTGTCCCCGTGCTTCGCCTCCCGCACGCTGTTGGCCAGAAAGGCGAGCACCGGCAGATCGTCACAACCGTACAGCCGCAGCCCGTCGTCGCTGCTCAGCCGCTGGCCGGAACTGACCTTGTGCTGAATGTCGGCCAGTCCGGCACCGTCGATCTGCTTTTCGAAGATCATTTCTCTTTGTCTGTCCGCCCGCTCTTGGTTCAGGGCCCGCGCCCAGACAGGAGCGCGGTGTATGTCCCGAACGTATCCACCGGACCGGGAAGGGTCAATCCCCGGCGGGCGCACGGGCTTGAGGCTTGCGACCCTGGTATACCGCACAGATGCCCAGGGTCAAGCGCTTGGCGCGAGTCATCTCGAAGCCGGCATCCGCCATGAGCTCGAGGAACGCCGCCCCTTGCGGGAAGCTCCCCACCGACTGGGGCAGGTAACTGTACGCCTGCCGCTGTCCGGACACGATGCCGCCGACAAAGGGCAGAATGAAGCTGAAGTAGAAACGGTACAGGTGTCTGAACCCGGGCAGCGTGGGCTCGGTGAAATCGAGAATCAGCAGCTCACCACCACCGATCAGAACCCGCCAGGCCTCCCTCAACCCGGTCGGAATGTCTCCGAAGTTGCGGACCCCGAAGGCGGCGGTCACCAGGTCGAAGCAGCCGTCCCGGAAGGGCAGCTGTTCCGCGTCACCGGCCATCAGCCGAGCCGCCTCCCTCCCTCCCACGCGGCGGGCAGCCGATTTGCGGACGCCGAGCCGCAACATGGCCAGAGCCACGTCCACGCCGATGACGCGCTGCGGCCGCAGTCGCCGGGCGGCCAGAGCGAAGTCCCCGGTGCCTGTTGCCAGATCCAGCACTCGACGCGGACCGACCGCGCGCACCAGGGAGAGGGCGCGCCGACGCCAATACAGATCTACGCCGGCGCTCAACAGGTGATTGAGCAGATCGTAGCGCAGGGCGATGGCGTTGAACATCGCCTTGACGCGCCGCTTGCGCTCGACGGCGATTTCGCTATCCTTCGCCGGTGCCGTCATCGGTCTCCCTTCGCCTCCCCTTCCCTCTCGCCATGCGCGCCGAGAGTGAGTGTGTGTGAGGGAGCCAGCTGCCTTGAGAATGAGCAAGCCTACCGACTGCCAGGACACGTGTCAAACCTGAACACCCTCAGCGCCCAGACGGCGACCGATATGCTCTCTCGACTCAGCGAGGGCGTCCTCCTCTTCGACGGCGACGGACGCGTGCTGTTCGGCAATCCCGCCGCCTATCGCCTCCTCTCCCTCGACCGCCAGACGAGCGGCAGGCTCGTCAGCGAGATCCTCGACGCGGATTGCGAGCTGGCCGGATTGGCGCGACGCGCCCTCGTCGGCGAGACCGCCGTCGATCAAGACGTACAGCACACCCCGCCGTCCGGGGACACCCGCTGGTTGCGCACCAGTTTCCAGACGCTGACCGCAGCGGCATCCCACCCAGCCTTGGTCTTGCTGGCCCTGCGGGAGATATCCGAGCTCAAGCGCGCCGAGCGGGAAATGTGGCAGGCGGAAAAGATGTCCGCCTTGGGACGACTGGCCTCCTCCGTCGCCCACGAGGTGCGCAATCCGCTAGGCGCGGTCGATATTCAGCTGCAGCTCCTGCAAGAGGATCTGGCCGACTTGCAGACCGCCCTGCCAAGGCGGGTGGGAGAGCGCCTGAACACCGCCAGAGCGGAGATGCGTCGGCTCGACGGCATCGTCCAGAATTTCCTGCGTTTCTCCCGGCCTCCGGCTCTCAACCTGCAGCGAGTCGGAGCCAACGATCTGCTCGCCCATATCGTCGCCCTCGTCGAGCCCGAGGCGCGCGAGCGTCAAATTGCCCTGGAGCTGGAGCTGGCGGACGATCTTCCCCTCATAATGGCAGACGACAACCTGCTGAGCCAAGCCATCCTCAACGTCATCATCAATGCTTTTCAGGCGGTGGGAAAGGAGCCCGCCGTTCTCCTCGGCACGCACCTGGATAAGGATTCGGGCCACGTCCAGTTCCGCGTCGCCGACAACGGTTCGGGGATTGCCGCCGCCGACCTGGAACGCGTTTTCGAGTATTACTATACTACGAAAGACACCGGCACCGGGTTGGGGCTCTCCATCACCCAGCGAATCGTGCACCAGCACCAGGGACTCATCGATGTGGAGAGCGCGGTGGGCTCGGGAACAGCGGTGACCATCAGTCTTCCCCCTGGTTAATCCCATGGACTCAAGCCCCCTCATGGACGATGTCGGCTGCCGCATCCTGATCGCTGACGACGAAGTGACCATTCGGCAAGGGTTGCGGGAAGCGCTGCAACAACCGGGGTACGTCACCGACACCGCATCGGACGGTAACGAAGCCCTCGACCAGCTCAATCGCGGCTCCTACGACGTGGTTGTCCTCGATCTGCGCATGCCCGGTCCTGGCGGCATGGAAATCCTCGACGAAATCCACGAGAACCACCCCCAGACGCAGACCATCATTCTCACCGCCCACGGCAATGTGCTGACCGCCGTAGAGGCCATGAAGAGGGGCGCCTTCGACTTCCACACCAAGCCGGTAGATCTCACTCACCTACGTCTGGTGGTGGGCAGGGCGCGGGATCGGGTAGATCTGGAGAAGGAGAACCGGGAGCTCCACAGCCGGCTCGACAGCCGGCAGGAGACCGACGACGCCTTCCGCCGCATCGTCCGGCGCAGCGCCGCCATGCAGAAGGCTACGCGCACGGTGAAACAGGTGGCCATGTCAGACGTGCCCGTCCTCCTTCGGGGGGAGACCGGGGCGGGAAAGGAGCTCGTCGCCGGCGCCATCCACGAGCGCAGCAAGCGGCGGGAAGGCCCTTTCGTCGCCGTCAACTGCGGCGGCTTCACCGAGGACCTCTTCTCCAGCGAGCTTTTCGGCCACAAGCGCGGCGCCTTTACCGGCGCCCACGCCGATCGACCGGGGCGGTTCGCCCTTGCCGAGGAGGGAACGCTCTTCCTGGATGAAATCGGCGAGGTGCCGCTGAAAAACCAGATCGAGCTTCTCCGCGTCCTGGAGTCAAAGGAGTATCAGCCCCTGGGTGAGCCCGCGGTACACACCGCCGACGTGCGCATCATCGCCGCCACCAACCGCGATCTCGAGGCGGCGGTGTCCGAGGGCATCTTCCGCGACGACCTCTACTATCGGCTGAATGTCATCCCCCTCGATGTGCCTCCCCTGAGGGACCGGCGCGAGGACATCCCACTGTTGGTGGAGACCTTCCTCGAGGCCTCCTGTCGGGCCTACGATCAACCGAGAAAAAAGTTCACTCGCGAAGCCATGGCGCAGCTGGTGGGATACGACTGGCCCGGGAATGTCCGAGAGCTTCGCAACCTCATCCAGCGTCTGGTCGTCACTTGCCCGGGAAGAGCCCTGTCGTCCGAACACCTTGCCGACGCTCTCGGAGAGCCGCCTCCGGACGCCGATGCTGTCGCCCTGCACATCCCGTTGGGCTCGTCCCTGCGAGACGTGGAAGCCGAATTCATCCAGCAGACCCTCCAGCGCGTCACCTCCAATCGGCGCAAGGCCGCCGACATTCTCGGGATCAGCGTTCGAGCGCTGCAGTACAAGCTGAAGAAGTACGACATCAAGTAGCGGATGGGGCGCGGAACCGGCGCATGACCAACCGATCGGGTCTCCCCCCAGAGAGCCGGGTCTGTACCGCAGATTTTGCACGAAATCTTCTCCTCCAGCGCCTCGTCAGCTCCCCGCTCTCCGTCGATCCATGTGTTCAACATCTTTAATTACAGGGTGTTAGGGTAGTCTCTTAGGTCTCTGGCACCACTTTTGCGAATCCTTCTCTGTCGATCGAGGAATCTTCGGCTCTACCACCTCCGATAGTTTTACCGATCCCCGTGTGAAAACAAGGGGTTAGGGGTCGCGAGCTGGGGGCCGAACACCGTCGCCAGGCGGCGCCCGCTGTCAGCTTCCCCAGTTTCAGCGGTGTGGACAGCGCAATTAGTGCACTCTTCCGGTGCCGCCTGTAAAGTTCGCTAAGAGCCGACAAACACTGAGCTTATATATGATTTCCTCCCAATCCCCCCAGTCTCCTGCAGAATTTGCACTGTCGGGCGTTACCGGGACGCTGACCTTGGAACTCACTGGTTTGGTCGACCCGCAGCTGATGGTACCCGACCTGGAGGCGGATTCAAAGCTAGGGGCGATCAAGCTCCTCGTCGATCGGCTGCACCAGCGGGGAGTGGTGGATGACAGCCTGAGCTTTCTTCAGTCTGTTTTGGAGAGGGAGAATTTGATGTCCACGGTCCTCGACGGCGAGGTGGCGCTGCCGCACGCGCGCAGCCGCTCCGTGCGGCGCCTCGGCCTCGCCCTCGGGGTCTGTGAGCGACCCATCGATTTTCCGTCCGGCGACGACCGCTGCGGGGTCCGCCTCATCTGTCTTATCGCAGTCCCCGTGGACGCGCCGGGAAGGTACCTCGGATTGCTGGCGGCGCTGGCCGGCGCTTTTTCCGACAACGACGTCAAGCGCAAGTTGCTGGAAGCCGGATCTTCCGACAGCATGCATCAGCTCATGACGAGTCGTCTCGACGGCGCCGCCCTATGATAGTCGATATCGTCATTGTTTTCACGTCCTTTAGACTTGGGTGCGAATCCGCTGATGAGGCAACGCGGTTCTCACTCACCCACTGACTGAGGAGCAAATTAGCCATGGCCTACTCCCTGCAGCAACTTCTCAACGACGAGGAGAGCGCCCTGCGCCTCTACTTCGATGACATTGCCGATTCGACTCCCCTGTCCCGGGAGCGTGAAGTGGAGCTGTCGACCCGCATCCACCAGGGCGATCAGGTGGCCCGCGACGAGCTCGTCCAGGCCAACCTCCGCTTCGTCATCGACGTGGCCAAGAACTATCAGAATAGGGGCCTTTCCCTGGCCGACCTGATCAGCGCCGGCAACGTTGGACTGATGACGGCAGCGGAGCGCTTCGACGGAGCCAGGGGCTTCAAATTCATCTCCTACGCCGTCTGGTGGATCAAGCAGTCGATCCTCCAGACCATCGCCGAGCACGCCCGCACCGTGCGCCTGCCGCTGAACAAGCTCGGCCTGCTGAAGGACATCTCCAAGGTGTCCCGCAAGCTGGGTCAGGGCCGCGAGACCGAGCCGGGCTTCGAGGAGATCGCCGCCGAGCTGGAGCTGGCTCCCGAAGAGGTGCTGGACACCATGCTGTGCTCGCGCAGCGTGCGCTCCCTGGACGAAACCTTCGAGGAGGACGACGAGCGCAGCCTCATGAACATCCTCTCCGACGACCGTCAGGGCGCGCCGGATGCGGACGTAATGGAGGCGGCGGCCAGGACGCACCTGGAAAACGTGCTCGACAACCTCGACGAGCGCGAGCTCCGCATCATCCGGCTCTACTTCGGTCTCGACGAGGCGGAGTCCATGACCCTGGAGCAGATCGGCGGGCTCATGAACCTGACCCGCGAGCGCGTTCGTCAGTTGAAGGAGCGGGCCCTTGGCAAGCTGCGTCACCCGGGCCGCTACCAGGCACTGCTGTCCATCTGCGACGAGACCGAGGTGTTCTGAGAAACCTCATCCCGATCGCGACAACCGCCGTTATCGGCATTGGCCGCTGGACTGGCCATTGCCGCCTACTAAAGGGGTAGAAGGCGATAGGTTCGTCGGCCCCGCCTTACACCAGTTCACAACGAGCCGGGATCCCAAATCGGATGCCGGCTCGTTTTCTTGCCTCACCCACTCAACCGACCACCTCCCCATCGGTAGCTGGCGTCTTCCGAAGCGAGATTGGCACGCAGCTGACTGACGAGGGTAAATTACCTAGCGTGACTACAGAGGCACGAAAGGGCGGGATAATCTGCGTCTACTGTGGCTCCAAGCCGGGAGCTGGCCGGATCTACGCCCGCGAGGCGGCCGCACTCGGGACGGCTATCGCCGACAGCGGATTCGGCATGGTCTACGGTGGCGGCAATGTCGGGCTCATGGGGATCGTCGCCGACTCCGCGATGGCCGGAGGAGGCCAGGTCGTAGGAGTCATCCCGCAGGCATTGAAGCAAACCGAGCTCGCCCATCAGGGGCTTACCAAGCTCATCGTCGTCGACGACATGCACGAGCGCAAAGCCGCCATGGCCGGACGGGCCGACGCCTTCATCGCCCTGCCGGGTGGCTACGGCACCCTGGAGGAGCTCTTCGAGGCGATGGCGTGGTTTCAGCTGGGCATCCACCTGAAACCGGTCGGCCTGCTGAACACGTCCGGCTACTTCGACCAGCTCCTCGCCTTCCTCGACCACGCCGTACAGGAGAAGTTCCTCCACGACCGCCACCGATCCCTCCTCCGCATCGAACGCGACCCGCGGAAGCTGGTGGACACCCTGATAGCGGCCATGGACGCCTAGCTTCTCTACCCGCCCGCCCTCGTTCTTTTATTTTTCCACATCTTGACTGAACTGGCGTAGCACCTCCGCGGCCGCCTCCTCGCCGAGGGAGACCAGCAGCACCGCCACCCTCTGTTCCAGGGGGACAGACCGTCCTCCTGGGCATCGCTGAGGCTTGAAGCGCGCTCTTGATATCGGGCACATCGCGTGGCGCTCACCCCTCCAGGTCCTTCAGCTG
>PVBE011904374.1_pt1 | contig 13909 bp, 11 predicted proteins | sample 1631181 | NCBI WGS metagenome assembly PVBE01 (sample SAMN08397723, study PRJNA350692) | Marine metagenome, whole genome shotgun sequencing project. | isolation source: water | place: Pacific Ocean | collected 2012-04 | reverse complement strand
TATGTTTTAAAGCCTAAATGTAAAATGACAACAAAAAGTAGTGTATAATGAAAACTCCATTCATTCTTATCAGTATTTTCTTATATCTTGGATGTGTATTTGCACAAAACACTTCATTTACTACAAACCAGAATGCTGACCTGATGATCTCAGGAGTTGATTTCAATAACATCGGTGGTCCATTGTCATTTAACCATCCAACTGGATTGGCAAGCAATAGAACAAATCTGTTGATGTGCGATCGTTTTAATAATCGGGTTCTGATTTTGCATACTGCTCCTTCCACCTGGAATACTCCACCCGATTTGGTGTTGGGCCAAGAAAATTTTATCACTAATGATCCTAACACCTCAAAGAGTGGAATGAACTGGCATGGAAATGTGTCGGTGGCCTCCAATGGAAAACTGGCAATAACCTACACCAACAATGATCGATTACTATTATGGAATAGCATCCCTACTTCAAATGTTCAGGCTGCTGTTATCTCAATTCATTTACCTTCTATTACGCCAACAGGAATTCCAATGAGATGGCAATGGCCATGGGGTATATGGACTGATGAGACAAAGCTTAAATTTACTTTAGACCGAGGTTGCTTGGCATCCATAAATATTGTGGAGATGTTGGGATAAAAGTAGAACAATTTGGTTAGTGATTTTATCCTATTGTCCAATTCTAATTATATTAATATTAAAGATGAAAATTATGAAGAAATTAAAACCCATTTTATTTGTGATTTACCTGATAGTTTTAAACAACAATATATATTCTCAGGAAATACAAAATGATAAACTCAAACAAAAAATAGATGCTGCAAATAAAATTATTGATAAGGCTTCTCTTGAATACGATTATGAAACCTGGGCTAAGTATTATACTGACGATGTGATTATTTTACCAAATAATGAACCAATAATTCAAGGTAAAAAAGCATTTATTGAAAATGAAAAGAAAGCTGAAAAAGCAGGATTTAAAGTAATCTCTATAAAATCAACTTTAGTAAAGCTTTTTAGTAGTGGTGATCTTATTCATGAGGTTGGCAAATATGAACTAACATTAAAAGTACCAGGGGGTACCTTTTGACATTGTTGATACAGGAAAATATTTGGTAATCTGGGAAACCCAGGATGATGAATCAATTAAAATAAAACTTGAAACATGGAATAATGATAAAGAAAGGGAATAATTGTAATAGGTGTATACAGGTGTTGCATACAAGTAATGAGAACATTAATTAATAATACCAATATGAAAAAAACGAATTTATTTTTATTAAAATTTGGAACTCTTCAAACAGTCCTAATGGGATTGTACCATTTTTATATTCCATTTCAATATAATTGGAGTAATTATATTGAACAAAAAAGTCCCACAATTAATTGGTCTCTGTATTCATTGAACAACTATTTTAGTTTTAACCTGCTAGTTATATCGTTATTTCTTGGTTACTATTTATTCAGAAAACAATTTAATAAAGAAGTTATCAAAATCCTTACATCAATAATTCTTTTGTTTTGGATTTTTAGTATAGTCTATCAACTTATTGAGCCAATGCCATTACCTGAACATTTAAAGTGGATAGGCTTTATTTTAATAGGAGTCGCTTTTCTAAATGGATTAATTTTTTTAATCCCTCTAATTTCTTTAATCAGAAAGGATTGACACTTATTTATGAAATTCTTCTTTTTTGATCCTTGAAAGTTTACTATCTGAAGGCATAAAGCCCTCACTTTCACTTGATATTCAACCAATAGAACCTATTTCAAACGATATTATCTAAATTATATATTTTAATTCTCTTGTAGTTGAGAATGTAAATAGATAGCAGGTTTTTTGAGATTGATTAGGAGATCTTTTTCAATTGATTGATTTTGACGATTGCTCCACCATGTATTGAGTGTAAAAGCTATGAGAATACCAAGTATTACCACGATCATATCAAAAGGAGCAGACCAGGAATTGATCACAATTCGATATTGTTCCTTGCCACCTTAATTTCCATTATCAGTTGATTTTTGGTAAATTTATCTCCAGATGTAACAGGCCCTGTTAATGTAGTTTAGAATTTAAACAAAAACTATGTCAGAACAAATTGCTCCCCAACCTATAAAATTCAATACTTTCTTAGGGGTATTTACACCAAGTGTTTTAACCATACTCGGTGTAATGATGTACCTGAGATTTGGATGGGTTTTGGGCAACCTTGGTTTACCACTGACATTACTTACTGTTGTTCTTGCCAGTAGCATTACTTTTATTACTGGGTTAAGTGCATCTGCAATAGCTACTAATATGAAAGTTGGTATTGGTGGTGAATATTACATGATATCCAGAAGTTTGGGTATTCAACTGGGAGGTGCAATAGGAATACCACTGTTTCTCTGCAGAACATTTAGCTTAACTTTATATGCATTTGGATTAGCTGAATCAATTGCACCATTTTGGCCAGCTGAGTGGGGAGTTCCTCCTATACAGTTAATAGCAGCATTGATAATAATATTTGCTACTGCTATTGCAGGTAAAAGCGCCAACCTTAGTTTAAAAATGCAGGTACCAATAATGGCTGCTGTTGGAATAAGTGTGATAGCTCTATTCACCGGAGTTTTATCTGGTGATTTTCATGCTCCGGAAATGGTGCCAAATTACCATCGTTCAGCCCCTGAAGGATTCTGGTTCGTTTTTGCAGTATTTTTCCCGGCCGTCACAGGGTTTACTGCAGGTATTGGAATAAGTGGGGATCTTAAAGATTCTAAAAAATCAATACCTAAAGGAACTATAATGGCAGTTATAACAGGAACGATAATTTATCTATTGATTTTAACTGCATTGTCATTTACCTCAAAAGTAGACGGTGAAATGATGGCTCAAATTGATACTTCAGCACCACCTATATGGTCAAAGGTTGCTTTTTTAGGTATGGTATTAGTCTATCCTGGCCTCTGGGGGGCAATATTATCATCTGCATTCGGAAGTATTCTGGGTGGGCCAAGAGTATTACAAGCACTATCTCTTGATAAAATCGCCCCAAAAGCTCTGGGACGAACAAGTAAAACAGGTCAGCCAACTATCGCTACCTGGGTAACAGGAGGAATTGCCTTATTAGCTGTTTTATTAGGTGATCTGAATGCTGTTGGTCGATGGGTTACAATATTTTTTCTGACTTTATACATAGCAATAAACTTATCTTCGGTTATTGAAACACTCGTTGGAGATGCTTCATACAGGCCAACAATAAAAATCCATTGGATTATTTCACTGTTGGGTTGTTTTGGAGCAGGAATTGTAATGTTTCTTATAAATCCTTTAGCTTGTGTAATTGCAATCTCACTAGAGGTGATTATATATTGGTATCTTAAAAGAAAAGCATTAAAAAGCAGCTGGGGAGATGTTAGAGCTGGCCTTTGGAGTTCAATTGCCAGGATTGCTCTTATTAAACTAAAAGGGAAAATGGCCCATACAAGAAATTGGCATCCAAATATTCTTTTATTCTCTTCAAATCCTACAAGATTAATGAGATTAACCAGAGTTGCAAATTGGTTTAATCAAGACAAAGGTATTGTAACAGTTTGCCGAACCCTGGAAGGTAATGTTAGAGATACAAATCTGAAAACCAATACTATACAATTGGAAATGGAACAAGAATTAGCCAATCAGAAAATCACGGCATTTCCTGAGGTTCATATTGTTCCTGATTTTGAAGAAGGAATTGTAGGTATTATTCAGGCAAATGGTTTTGCTGGAATGAAATCAAATACTATAATGTTTGGCTGGACAAACGGAGTTGATCGTATATTAAGGTTATTAAGGATTGTAAGAATTGTTTCAGAAATGAAAAGAAACAGTATTCTGGCATATGTACCTGAAATGGAAAGATCATCCACCCATTATCGAATTGATGTTTGGTGGAGAGGGATGCAAAAGAATGGAGACATGATGTTACTTCTAGCTCATTTGCTGAATTTAAACACCGAATGGAGACATGCGAAATTATATGTCAGAACCATTATTTATAGTGAAGCAGAACAAATTGCCATGAATAAAAAGCTAAAAGCACTTATCAGCGAATCAAGAATTTCAGCTGAGAATGATGTGATTTTTAATAAAGACAAAATTAATGTAGCAGAATTAATGCATAGAACAAGTAAAAATGCAGATATTGTTTTTATAGGATTAGCACTACCAGAATCAGGTAGTGAAATTGATTATGCAGAAAGATTAGACAAACTTGTGAGTGGATTTAAAGCTACGATTTTAGTCAGAAATGCCGAATCAAGCGAAGGAAAACTAATCGAGTAGTATATAATCCTGGAAAGCAACCTCCTATTTTGGAAGCCATAAATCTAATTTCGTGAATCTATTGATTTCTTTGTAAATTTATCTCCTGATGCATCAAAACCTAAAAACCAATCTTATGATTTCAAAAATGAACTTAATTATTTCTACAACAAAAACATTTCTCATTATTCTTTTTTTAACTCAAAATGTTTATTCTCAAGGCTTCGAAGGATATTATAGATTTCCTGATATCCATGAGAATACAGTTGTATTTTCTGCAGAAGGTGATCTCTGGACAATTCCCTTATCTGGTGGACTGGCACAGAGGCTGACAACTCATCCAGAGGAAGAAAGCTATCCATCTATATCCCCTGATGGAAAAACAATCGCTTTCTCAGCCAGTTATGAAGGGCCAACAGAAATATACACCATGTCAATTACAGGAGGACTGCCATCAAGATGGACCTATGAAAGTGATATGTCAGTAGTAAATTGCTGGATCCCCAATGGTGAAATAGTTTATGATACAAGAGCCTTTTCTACTCTTCCAAATCGACAATTGGTTACAATAAATACTAAAACCAAAAAGAAATATAGGATTCCATTAAGCCAGGCTAGTGAAGCTTCTTTTGATAATAAAGGAGAAACAGTCTACTTTGTTAGACCCTCATATCATGGTAATGTAACAAAAAGGTATAAAGGAGGAACAGCCCGACAAATTTGGAAGTTCAGGCAAGGTGAAGCAGAAGCAATAAAACTTACGAAGGAATATGCAGGTGAAAGCTATAACCCAATGTGGTACAATAATAGGGTTTATTTTATTACAGACAGAGATGGAATAATGAATATATGGTCAATTGATGAAAATGGAACAGATCTACAACAGCACACAAAACATAAAGGTTTTGACGTTAGGTATGCAGGAATCTCTAAAGGTAATATTGTGTATCAATTAGGTGCTGATATTTGGCATTATAGTATTGAGAAAAATATCAAGGATAAAATTGATATCCGATTGGCCTCCGACCTTGACCAATTGAGAGAAAAATGGGTGGAAAATCCTTTAAGTTACATCACTTCAGTTAACCCGGATAAAGAAGGAAATAAAATCGCCATTACCGCAAGAGGACGTATTTTTCTTGCCCCTGTCAAATCAGGAAGATTTGTAGAATTTACTAATAAAAAGGATGTCAGATATCGTGATGCAATATTCTCAGCCGATAGCAAAAATATTATAAGCCTGTCTGATGAGAGCGGCGAATTTGAATTTGTAAGTATGCCATCAAATGCAATTGGTGAACATAAAAAAATTACAAAGGATGGTAAAGTATTAAGATATGGGGGACTTGTATCTCCTGATGGTAAATGGCTGGTTTACAGTGATCTTGAAAACTCATTGTTTATTCTTGATATCTCCAAAGGTAAAAGTAAAAAAATATCGACTAATGATGAAAGGATAGGTACATTTTCATGGTCTCCAGATAGTAAATGGCTGGTTTATGTACAGAATGCAATCAATACTATGGCTCAAATACATATTTATAATCTGGAAACAGGTAATTCCTTCCCTATCACTACTGATAGAGCAAATAGTAAATACCCAAAATGGAGTATGGATGGAAAGTTCATTTATTTCCTGTCAGATAGAAATTTTGCTACATTGGTAGGTTCTCCATGGGGTACACGCCAGCCGGAACCATATTTTGATGCCAGTGAAAAGTTATATCACATTGCTTTACAAAAAGGAACCCGATCACCATTTCGTCCAGATGATGAGTTTGTTACAGGAAAGATAAAAATTGATAAAAACAAAAAAGACAGTATATCAGTTAAGGTTAATATTGATGAGGAAGGAATCATAGAAAGAATCGCAGAAGTTCCAATAAAACCAGGAAATTATAGCAGTTTGTATGTATCAGAAAAAGCTATTTATTTCACGACCACTGAAACAGGGGTAAACGCAAAAACCCATCTTGGGGTGGTTAAAATTGACAATAAAGACTTGAGGGTAAAAACTATAGTTGAGGATATTCGAAGCTTTAAGCTCACAGGAAATGGGAAGAAAATACTAGTTCGTAAACAGAATAATTATTACATGATTGATGCCGGTGTGGTAAAAGGAAGTGATCTGGCTAGTAAAAAAATTAACCTTAATGGATGGAGGTTTTCTATAACTCCAAAGGAAGATTGGAAACAAATATTTACCGATGCCTGGCGTATGGAGCGAGACTATTTTTATGATAAGAATATGCATGGAGTAAATTGGAAAGCCATGCACGACAAGTACTTTCCTCTAGTTGATAGGGTAACTACCAGATTAGAATTATCCGATTTAATTGGAAGGTTTGTTGGTGAGCTTGCTGCCCTGCACACAAGTGTAGGAGGGGGAGATATTAGAGATAATAAACAAAATATATCAGTTGCTAATCTTGGAGCAAGATTCAGTCGTGATGAAGATAATAATGGATATCTTATTGATTATATATACAAGGCAGATCCTGATTACCCAAATGAAAAATCACCTTTAGATGATCCCTATTTGGACATCATGGAGGGAGATATTATTACAAGTGTTAATGGGATACCAGCCTTATCTTCAATAGACATTGGTGAGCTTCTTAGAAACCAAGCTGGCAAACAGGTTAGGCTGAGTGTTAAACGAAATTCAGATACCAGAGACATTATTGTAGTTCCTAATAGAAATATGAGTGGTTTACGATATCGTGACTGGGAATATTCAAGACGCTTGGAGGTTGAAAAGAAAACCAACAATAAAGTTGGTTATTTGCACTTGCAGGCTATGGGAGGTAGAGATATAAACCAATGGTATAAAGAGTTCTATCCAATTTTCGATCGACCAGGACTTATTATCGATGTGCGACATAACAGAGGTGGTAATATAGAAAGCTTTATTCTCGAGAAATTACTCAGAAAAGCATGGATGTATTGGAAATCCAGATCCGGTATACAAACCTGGAATATGCAATATGCATTTCGTGGTCATATAGTAATTTTGGTTGACGAAAATACTGCTTCCGATGGTGAGGCTTTCGCATGTGGATTTATAAAGTTAAATCTTGGTACTGCTATTGGTACACGGACCTGGGGAGGTGAAATTTGGCTTAGTAGTTCAAACAGACTTAGTGATGGAGGAGTTGCAAGAGCACCTATGACCGGTGTGTATGGGGAAAATGGAGACTGGCTGATAGAGGGGCATGGTTTTGAACCAGATATTGTTATAGATAATTTACCTCATGCTACATTTAATGGTGAGGACGCACAGCTTAATGCTGCTATAGAATATTTGCAAAACCTTATCGCTAAAGACCCGAGAATTGTTCCGCCAGTTCCTAAATATCCAGATAAATCATTTAAAAATAAAAGATAGCTGGTTCACTATGACTGTCATTGGGGTGAGATGCATATTTTCCATACATAGTTTGAAGTCCTAATAATTAGTCCAATTTCATAATAAGGCAAAAATTACAACTGTTTGGAAGCCAGGCCATTTCTTATGTAACAGAACCTATTTGTTCTATAAATACCTATAAAATAGCACCGATCATTTACCATTCAGTGGATTGTAATTATAAACTATTTTCACAATTACTCGTTGATTTCAATAAATATGATGTAATTTCGTCATTTAAGTACCTAAATAAGAGTATATGAAGAAGAAAAAAGTTTTATTAATTTTCTTACCTGGAATTATCCTGGGATTATTCCTTTCATTTACGGTAAAAAAAACTTTTACTCTTACATCAACAGATAAGTATTGTTCATCATGTCATAATCATCCAAAAGCCACACAAAGCTGGGAACAATCTGTACATTATAATAACAAATCTGGAATAAAAGTTCATTGCGTTCAGTGTCATCTTCCACCAAAAGAAAAAGGTAGGTTTATGGCCAAAATAAAAATCGGTTCAAGTCATTTATGGAGCCATTTATTTAAAGATTCTGCAAATTTCAACTGGGAGGAAAAATCAAAGCCTGAAAATGCTGTGAACCATGTTTATGAAACTTCATGTATAAATTGTCATCAAACCCTTTTGCCAAATTCTTCCAACAAAAGAAGAGAAAAAGCACATCTTTATTATTTTGATAAAAAGAAAACAGGTGACATCCAATGTATAAATTGCCACATAACTGTAGGTCATAAAAAGCCTAAATAAGATTATTAATTTTGGGTTTATACAGTAAGTATCTTACCATACTACCAACATTTTTCTTACAATAATTAATCCTTTTAAATTTTCGCAAATAAAATGTATCTTCATACCTTTTGAGTGAGCATATGTTTATATGAAAAAAAAGCGATTTTTATATATATCTCTACCTGGAATTATATTAGGGATATTATTCTCATTTACAGTTAAAAAAACATTAACCATAACATCAACCGACAAATATTGTGCCTCCTGTCATACTCACCCTCATGCCACACAATCTTGGAAAAAATCAACACATTATATAAATCCATCTGGTATTAAAGTTCATTGTGTTGAATGTCATCTGCCTCCTCAGGGAAAGGGTCATTATCTGGCTAAAATAAAAACCGGGACTAAAGATCTTTGGGGAAAGTTATTTAGAGATTCTTCAAGTTTCAATTGGGCACAAAAGTCAAGACCTGAGAATGCAGTGCATTTTGTTTATGAAACTTCTTGCATACACTGTCATCAAACCCTATTTCCTGTAACTTTAACCAAGGAGGGTGAAGATGCCCATCTTTACTACACAGAAAAAAAGAAAAGTGACGAATTGCACTGTATAAATTGTCACATCTCAGTGGGACATTATGATCCCAATGCAATACATGCACAAAATCTGACATTTGGGAAAGCCTCATCGGAAAATCAAATTGTTTATCAAGATCCTGCAAATGTTGTTGAATTTAAAAACTTCATTGAATATATCCCCTCTTCAACTGTTTCATTTAATATGAAAGCCATACCTGGAGGAAAATTTAAAATTGGAAGCCCGAATGACGAAGTATATCGTAAAGAAGATGAGGGTCCTGTAAAGGAGGTGGAAATTAGCCCATTCTTCATGGCTGAGATAGAAGTAACATGGAATGAATATATGGCATTTTATTCTCAAACATCGGGAGAAGGAAAAAGCTCAGATACAGAATCAACAAAAAGGGTGGTTGATGCTGATGTCATATCGGGAGCAACACCGCCCTATGGTCAACCAGATCAGAATTGGGGATTGGGAGACAGACCAGCAATTACAATGACCTGGCACGCAGCTGAAACTTATTGTAAATGGTTATCGAAAGTTACTGGTAAAAATTATCGCTTACCCACTGAAGCAGAATGGGAATTTGCTTGTCGGGCTGGTTCAGAAGATCCATATTTTTTTGGCGGAGATCCAAAAAAATTCCAAAAAAAAGGCTTTTTGAGTAAGTTTTCATCTAATGACACTGCAGTAATCAATTCACATGTAATTTATTTTGAAAATTCTAATGCCAAAACACAGCCTCCTGGATCTATTCTTCCCAATAAGTTTGGGCTAAAAAATATGATAGGTAATGTAGCAGAATTTTGTCTAGACTGGTATTCAGAGGATGCATATAAAAATATAAATGAAGGAAATAATACTAACCCTGTTGGTCCTGTTAGTGGATCAGAACATGTTGTTCGTGGAGGTTCATTTAAAGATCATGCTGGCAAACTCAGATCAGCCAGCCGGAGTTTATCTAAAACTGAAGAATGGCTCAAAACTGATCCACAGATTCCAAAAAGCATATGGTGGTACTCTGATTGCTCATGGGTTGGTTTCCGTGTGATTTGTGAATTTGATAATAAAACTGGGAATACCAATTGAAAATGGAAAAATGAAAATAATATATAAACCTAAAACATAATTGATATGAAAAAGAAACAAATATCCAGGAGAAATTTTCTGGGAAAAGCTGCAACTGCAGGTGCTGTTGGAGCCGTTGGCATGCCTCTTCTTATGAGTTCATGTAAAACAGGAAAAGTACCTCAGGATCTTGTACTTCCTCCATTACTGGATACTGCTCCTGACGGGCCTGTTTTAAAAGCAGGTGTAATTGGTTGTGGAGGCAGAGGATCAGGTGCTGCAGTAAATTTCTTAAGTGCTGGTCCTAACCTTAAAATTACTGCTCTGGGAGATACTTTCCAGGACAGACTTGACAGTTGTAGAGATAGATTGATCAAGAATAAAGATAATGAAGTTCCAAGAGAAAACTGCTTTGTTGGATTTGATGCTTTTGAAAAGGTTATAAATTCAGGAGTGGATTTAATTATTCTTGCCACACCACCATATTTCAGACCTGAACATTTTTCAGCAGCAGTTAATGCAGGCAAACATGTATTCATGGAAAAACCTGTTTGTGTTGATCCTGTGGGTGCAAGATCAGTAATGGCAACTGGCAAAAAAGCGGAGACCCAGAACTTGACAGTAATTACTGGAACCCAGAGAAGACATCAGAGAAATTATGTTGGTGTTTACAAACGTATTATGGCAGGCGATATGGGAGATATTGTAGGTGCCAATGCCTACTGGAATAGTGGCAAATTATGGCATGAATCACCAAGAACAGAATGGACAGAGATGGAATACATGATTCGTGACTGGGTTAATTGGTGCTGGCTGTCGGGCGATCATATTGTTGAACAGCATGTTCATAATCTTGATGTTGTTAACTGGTTCAAAGGAGCATTTCCAGTGAAAGCTGTAGGTTTCGGATCAAGACTTAGAAGAGTTACCGGTGATCAGTTTGATAATTTCAGCATTGATTATGAGTATGAAGATGGAATGCATATGCACAGTATGTGCCGTCAAATTAACGGTTGTGAAAATAACGTTTCAGAATTTATCATGGGAACAGATGGATACACAAATTGTAAGGATAGAATATTCAATTTTGACGGAACAGAAAAATATAAATATCCTTATCCAGTTGATGAAGAAGGAAATGACAAAGGTGTTAAGGTAGATCCGTATGTGCAAGAGCACATACATCTTGTCACATCAATACGACAGGGAGAACCCTATAATGAAGCCGAAAATACTGCAAAATCTACCCTAACAGCAATTATGGGTAGAATCTCAGCTTATACTGGTAAAGCAACAAGTTGGGATGAAATGATGAATTCCGATTTAAAGCTAGGGCCAAAAGTATTTGTTTTGGGACCAGTTGATATTAATAAAGAAGTGCCAATAGCGGGGGAGGCTTATGTACCAAAATAATTCAAGAAGATCATTTATAAAAAAAGCTGCTGGATCGGCTGCTGTTTTAATGGCAGCCCCGGCATTTGCAGTTGCAGGTACAGATGGCAAGCAAAAAAAGAAACGAAAAAATGCTGATGGACCTTTCAGGCTGAAATATGCACCTTCATTGGGAATGTTCAGGGAGAATGCAGGACAGGATCCTATTGATAATATTAAATTTTGTCATGATAATGGATTCAGGGCAATATTTGATAACGGCTTAATGAACCGTGAACCATTAATGCAGGAAAAGATAGCCTATGAGCTTGACAAACTTGGAATGGATCTGGGTCCTTTTGTTTTATATGCTGATTTTTCAGTTACCTCATTTGTTACAAATGATGGAGAGAAGCGGAAAATGCTTATCAACAGGATGAAAGAAGGAGTTGAGACAGCAAATAGAACAAATGCAAAATGGGCTCTTGTAGTGCCTGGCAGATACGATGAAAGGCTTCACAGAGATTATCAGACCTCTAATGTAATTGATAATATAAAATTCTGCTTGGAAATCCTTGAACCTGCTGGATTAACAATGGTTCTTGAACCGCTTAATACTTTGCAAAGTCACCCAGGTCTGTTTTTAACAGGGATTCCACAAACATATATGATTACAAAAGCGGTTAATAATCCTTATTGTAAGATTGTTAATGATATCTTTCATCAGCAAATTACTGAAGGGAACATTATTCCTAACATTAAATATGCATGGGAAGAAATAGGCGCCTTTCATCTGGGGGATAATCCGGGAAGAAACGAGCCTACATCAGGAGAAATTAATTTTAAAAACATTTTCAAATTTATCCATGAAAAGGGATATGAAGGTGTTTTATGTATGGAACATGGAAAATCGATAAAGGGAAAAGAAGGAGAAGATGCTGTAATCAAAGCTTATAGAGAATGTGATGCATTCTAAGCTTTTATTATTCAATTAGTACGGCCGACCAGAATCCATAATTTCCAAAATTATTTGACATGGAACCTGACATTCTATTTCCATTTATAGTTCCTGTATATTTTGATTCCATTTTAGATTCAAGTACCCAGTTAACTTGATCTTCAAAAACTGTATATGTACCCTTATAATCTCCTGACGACACTTTATTAAACATTTTAAACTCAAGATTTACTTTTCCGTCATTCGAAAATACCCAGGAATATTCCATTTCCCAGATTGTGTTCTTAAGTTGATCTTTAGGAAAATCTTTTTCACAAGACATTAAAAGAAATACTGAAAATAAATGAACAATAAGCATGAATTTATATTGTTTCATATGTTTAACATAATTCTGTTTTTTGAAGATAATAATAATTTTAGAAACATTTGATTATATTAGTTGTCCACAGAAAGAGTAATTAATTTGTTAATAATGGAAAAGATTAAGAAAAAGGGATTGGATATTGAGGATGTAATGAATAAGGCAGTTGTGGCTGCAGAAGAGTTCTCCAAATATACCCAGGAACAAACCGACAGAATTGTCAAAGCCGTTTATGAAATTGGTTTTGATTATCGGATATATTTAGCCAAAATGGCGATCAAAGAAACCGGTTTGGGGAAGTGGGAAGACAAAATTCAAAAAAATATTCTGGCAACAAGATATGTATATTACGATATTAAAGATTTACAAACTGTTGGTATTATAAATGAGGATGAAGAAAATGGTATTACAGAGGTTGCAAAACCTCTGGGACCAATTTTTGCCGTTACACCTATTACAAATCCTACATCTACAGCTTTGTTTAAAATATTAATATCTCTGAAAACAAGAAATCCAATAATTATTCGACCTCATGGCTCAGCACGCAAATGTACCAATGAAGCAGCAAGGATTTGTTATGAAGCTGCTATAAAGGCTGGTGCTCCGGAAAACTGCATTCAATGGATTAAACGATCCACACCCGATCAAACACTGGAAATGATGGGGCATAAAAAAATCGCTCTGGTACTGGCTACCGGATCAGTAAGTCTTGTTCGAGAAGCATATAAATCAGGCAATCCCGCTATTGGAGTCGGGCCAGGTAATGTGCCTGTGTATATTGGCCAAAGTGCAGATATTCCATTTGCTGTTGAACAAATATTAATATCTAAAACATTCGATAATGGAACAATTTGTGCGAGCGAGCAATCTTTAGTTGTTAGAGACCTTAAAGAAAAAGAACTGATAAGTGAATTAATAAAAAATAAAGCCTATTTCTTATCAGAAGATGAAAAATCAAGGCTTGAAGAAATAGCATTTAGTCAGTCACAAAAATCAATGAGTATAGATGTTATAGGGCAATCAGCAAAAGCAATTGCTGATATGGCAAATATAAAGGTTCCTAAAGATACTACAGTATTAATTGCCAGATATAAAAAAAATGAAGTGGGTTTAAAATACTGATTTGTTTAATAGTT
>PVBE012904784.1_pt1 | contig 13911 bp, 12 predicted proteins | sample 1631181 | NCBI WGS metagenome assembly PVBE01 (sample SAMN08397723, study PRJNA350692) | Marine metagenome, whole genome shotgun sequencing project. | isolation source: water | place: Pacific Ocean | collected 2012-04 | reverse complement strand
TGTCGCCATCATTGGTGTTTTAGCCGCAGTGGGGGTTGTTGCCTACAACGGATTCATTGCTAGCGCGAAAGAAAAGTCCACTGCTTCGAATCACGCCAATATAGTTAAATGGCTTTCAGCGAATTTTGCTAAGTGCTCTACGGGTGCTACTCATCTAACGTATAAATATATACATGGAACACTTAAAATACCTTGTCATTATCAAACTAAGCACCATGTGAAATATATCTGGGATCATCTATACTATGAAGGATTTATGAATCCTCATAATCCAACCGAGAGAGCAGTTTATTTGGATTCAAAAAAACCAACAGTTGTGGGACGTACAAACTTTTCTTGTAACAACTACAATCTCTGTTGGATTAAAACTAATACCGGGGCATCCAGTAATAATTATTTGTCTTCAACTGTCCAAAAGGAATAGCAATTGAGAAGAAAATATTTATTAATTATCCAATTACCGATCCTGCTTTAAATATAGGCATATACAATGCAACTAAAAGAACGCCAATAAGGGCGCCAATAATTACTATGGCGATTGGTTCCAACATGGTGGAAAGATTTTTTACAATATTATCAAATTCCTCTTCATAGTAATTCGAAATGGCGGTAAACATTTCTTCAAGATTTCCCGTTTTTTCACCTACTGCGACTAACTGAGAATAGGTTATTGGGAATACGGGCTCTTTTGAAATTAGTTTGGACATATCTTCTCCTGAAAACACGCCTCTTTTAACCTTTTCCAATGAAGATATAAAAACAGTATTGGTTGTAGTCGACATTGCTATATCCAGTATTTCTAGAACATCAACGCCTGCTGCAAATAAATTGGCTTTTATAAGAGCTATTCTGGCAATGGTGGATTGGATGATAATGTTGCCAAAAAGAGGAAATTTTAAAATAATTCTATCAAATGTTTTTTTATAACCTAGAACAGATTTCATCAAAAACCCATGTAAAATAAAAGCTGATATAAAGATAATTAAAGTTATTAATCCGCTAATGCTACCGACAAAATTACTTGCAGCAATGATCATTTGCGTAGGTTTTGGAAGCTCTACATTCATGCTGTTATACATATTCGTGAATGTAGGGACTACCTTCATTAACATAAACACGGTAATTAATAACGCTACAGAAATAAGAATTATCGGATAAAACATGGCACTTTTAATTTGTGATTTAATTTTTTCTCTTTTTTCAAGAATGCTAACTAATTTGTCCAAAAAAATATCTAATTTACCACTTGCCTGGCCAGCTTTAATCATATTGATGTAGATATTATCAAATACTTTAGGATGTTTTTCAAAACATCCGGACAAGTCTGTGCCACCTTGCAAATCATTGAGAATTTCGTTAATGATTTTTTTTAATTTTTTTTCCTTCACTTGATCTTTTGCCATCTTTAGGGAATCAAGAACAGGCAATCCTGCTCTTATCATTGTTGAAATTTTTTTTGAGAAAAGAACTACTTCCTTCTGTTTAATTCTGCCAAAATTTTCTATAAAAGAAAAAATGCTCTTCGAGTCTTTTTTCTCCTTGACTTGACCCTTAGTTTTAACAAGAGATGTAATAATTATTTTTTGGTTGCGAAGTTTGTAGGCCGCTTCATCTTCATTAATTGCATCAATAATGCCGTCAGTATATTTATTCTGTTCACCGGTGATACCTTTGTATTCAAATGTTGGCATTACTTATTTCAGTTAGTGTGCAATGTTCGTTGATACTCTTCAAAAGACAAAGTTCCATTCTTAATTAAATCCTTACCTATGTCCTGCATTGTTCTAAATCCTTCCTCTTTTGCTATGGCTGCAATTTCTGGCGCAGTATTATTTTTTAATATCGCATCCTGAATTGAAGGGGTCATTTTTAATACTTCGTAAACTCCCTGCCTTCCACTATAACCCGTTTGATTGCATTTTGAGCAACCCTTACCTTTATAAGCGTCTATTTTTCCCGTAATTCCAATTTGAGTTAGAACTTTTGTTGTAATTTGTTTATCTAATGTTTGACAATTACCACAAATACGTCGCGGCAGCCTCTGTCCAATTACCAAGGTTAATGTAGCAGAAACCAAGTAATTTGGAATACCCATATCCACTAATCGAGTAACTGTATTTACTGCATCGTTAGTATGGAGGGTGCTGAGAACCAAGTGACCCGTTAAAGCTGATTCTACGGCAATACTTCCAGTCTCTTTATCTCGAATCTCTCCAACTAAAATGATTTCTGGATCTTGTCTCAAAAAAGTTCTCAGAGCTTTAGCAAAAGTATAATTAATATCAGACTTCATCTGTGACTGTGAGATTCCTTCAAGTTCATATTCAACTGGATCTTCTGCAGTAAGAATATTTTTTTTTTCATCATTAAGTTCATTTAATATAGAATATAAAGTTGTAGTTTTACCACTGCCTGTTGGTCCAGTAACTAGTATCAAACCTTGTGTTGCGTAAATTGCATCATTTATTTTGTCAAAATCTGTTTTTTCAAATCCTAGTTTTTTTAATTCTAATCTTATGGAATCCTTGCGTAAGAGCCTCATGACAACACGTTCTGATGAGCCCTGAACAGGAAGAAAGGATACTCGTAAATCAAATTCAATTTTACCGGAAGAAAACTGAATTGCTCCGTCTTGCGGCAATCTTTTTTCTTCAATTCTTGCTCCTGATAACAATTTAAGGATAGATACTACTGCCAAATATTTTTCGTTAATTTTTTTTTCATAATCCTTTTGGACTATTAAAATCCCATCTATTCTAAATCTTAAACGTTTTCTTTGTCGAAAAGATTCAATATGTATGTCACTGACACCTTGTTTATAAGCTTCCGTGAGAATTTCTGTTACAAAATTTTCGGCCTCTGTTTTATCCCTTTCTGTAATTATTATTTCTGCTTTAGGCTCTTCATCCTCTATTTTCTTGAGAGTTCCTAGTACTCCAATCTCTTGTGTAATAATTGGAGTTAAACCAGCTTTAGAAAAAAGTTTTTCAAGATTATTAATTGTAACTAGTACCAACTCAACATCCATACCTGTAATAACTTTAATGTTTTTTTCTAAATTGAGTTTTGTTTGATCACATATTGCTACTTTCATTGTTGATCCCTCAATATCAAAAGGGAAAACAGAGTTGGACTGTATATAGTTTTGGTTAAGTTTATTTTGTGCTTCGGGGTTAATGTTATCAGGATCGATTTCTTGAAAATTTAAACCGTAAGATTCGGCAACTAATTTTGCCAAAGAAAATTCATCCATGTATTTATTATCAAAGAGTATTGATATGATTGACTTGCCAGATTCTTGATTGAGGGATATCATTTTATCACTGTTTTCCTGGCTTATAATCCCATTGTTAACAGCCATAGTAGTTAATTCCCTGGCGGCTTCATCAGATATTATTCTACTCATATGAAAATTATAAAATTTTTGGTGCTATAAAAATGAGTAAGCGATCTAAATCTTCCGCTTTATCGACTTTTTTAAATAAATTTCCAATAATGGGAAGATCGCTTAATACAGGTGTTTTACTTACAGTATCCGCAAATTCCTCCTTATATATACCACCAATTACTACTATGGTCCCATCTGCAATCAACAGCTTCGTTGTAATTTCCATTTTTGATACTGGTGGATTGGATAGTGTTGTGTCAGCCGTGTCTTTATTTATTTTAACATCCATTATAATATTTCCATCACCGACAATGCTTGGAGTGACTTCTAATTTAAGAGCTGCTTCCTTAAATTCTGTTTCAGTGCCCTCAGAAGAAGTAGATTCATAAGGAATCTCATAACCTTGTGTAATTGTAGCCGTTTCATTATCTAGAGTAAAGACTTTTGGATTGGATATAATTTTACTTATTCCCATTGATTCCATCGCTGTTAGTTCAACTTGCAGATCCAGAGCTGTTGTATCAAGAAGGATGCCAAGACTTCCTGTAGCGCCTGTTACAGATTGATTAGAAACAGCACCAGTTGTTCCACCAAGACTTAAACTTGTTGCAGCACCACCCACAACGCCTCCTACAGTTGCAAGAGTATCTCCTTTAGTTAAGTCATTGCCATAAATGCCAATTCCAGCAGGACCATATTTTGCTCCGACTCTTGCTCCTAATTCCTTATCAAAGTCCGAACCCGCTTCTACAACAAAGGCTTCTATTAAAATTTGCTGCGTGGGCACATCTACTTGATTGATTAGTTTTTCAATAAAATCCAAATCTTCCAGTGTGCCCAACACTATTAAGGCTCTCAGACGTTCATCTACTGTAATTTTAACTCTTTGACTTGCTCCAGTAGCATTCTCCGCAGAACTTGTTTCACCCTCACTAATTGATGAGGAAGCATCTATATTTTTTAACACTTCCTCTATTTGAGATTTTACTTTTGAAGGCTCGCTGTAAAAAAGTTTAAAAATTTCAGATCGCACAGGAGCAATTGATTTTGATAGCTCAATTGATTTTCTAATTTCAGCCTTACGTTTTCTGTTGTATTCTTCTTGCGCGGATAGGACGTCCTTTTTATGAATTCTTACAATATTGGTATCCGTATTTAGAGTTAAAGCAATATTTTTAATTTCTAGAATTGCCTCTAAGACATCATCCCAATCTTCATCAATCACTTTTGCTTTAACAACACCCTCAACTTCATCACCAACTAAAATGTTTATTCCTGTGATTGTTGAAAAGGTTTGCATTACGGTTCGAATATCAACGTTGTCAAAATTTACATTAATAGGGAACGTTTCGTCAAAATTCCGATCAATAATTTTTGTGTAATCAGTGATGACATTTTCATCTATAAATATCCTTCTTGTTCCCATTTCTGGTTTATTAATTTTGGGACCCAAACTACTAGTTTCCTCAATGACTGATTCTTTTTCAAGGACAAATTCAACAGGCTCGAAAGAATCTACCGCTTCTTCGCTCATATCTTTATTTAATTCTTTTATCTGAGCACAAGATTGGACTATGGCTATAATTACCATGAGTAGAAAAATTTTTTTGATTGAGCTAAGATAAAAGATCATTTATTGGCTTCCTGTAGCAGTAGTTTCAGTAGTGGCTATTACCGGGTTTGATAGAGGAATTTGATAATCTTCACTGTCTTTTTTTCCGGCAATGACATAGTTGATGTTTATTTTTTTTAACGTATTCATATCATTCCCGATAGGATCTCCTAGATAGAGAATATAATCTAAACCTCCCGGATAACTAATTATTGCTAATGATCCTTTAGTTGAAATGACAGCGCCTTTAAGAAAGTATTTATTAATATCATATCGTATCATGGGATGAATGCCTTCATTATCATCATTGGAAATTGATGAGGTTCCAAGAGATGAAAGAGGATCTATTTTTTCTTCAGTAAAGCTCCTGGAGAAGGGGTCGCTGTCTGCAGAAATTGCAGGTGCCCAGAAAAGAAAGAAGAACAAAATGATGATTAACTTTTTATTCATTTTGGATTCTTTATGAGTGAGACTGTTGCTTTTGCAACAATTTGTCCGCGAACATTTTCATCTTTTATTATTTCCTCTTTTTCAATATTAACTATTTTTGCTTGTTGTGCAATAACATCACGGAAATTCAAATAACTACCGAAACCACCCCTTATCTCATAATTAACTAGCATTTTATAATAGGCTATTTCTCCGCAACCTTCTCCGGTTTCTTCAACACAATCCCCCTCATTTAATGGCATATTACCCATATTAGGGTCATTTTCCATATATGCAGGATCCATCATTGGGGCGGAGTCAGAAAATTCTTCAATTGGGGTATTACAAGATATTATGATTTCTTCAGAATTGAAGTTTTGATCAAAACTGTTTTGATCTGCGGTTTCATCCATAGTGCTTGAATAATCAAATTCTTCCATTCCTGTTTCCATTGAAGCGAACACAGGTTCTTCATCCGCTCTGGTTATATCGATAATCCTAAGACCAAAAGTAACCGTGGCTTCGGTTAAATTTGCATAGAAATTTTCGAATTCTTCGTCAGTAACAAAAAGTCTTCCTTTTTCCTTTTTTTCTTTTTGAAGTTTCAAAACATCCTTTTTCAAGTTGTTTTTTTCATTAACGCAACTTTCTTTTTGTATATTCCAATTATCTAATTGATCCTTTTGAAAAGTTTGTTTTGCGAGCTTTGGATTCAAATAGAAAAAGTAAATGCCGGCAATCACGACTAATAACAAGAAAACTAAAGATATTCTTTTAATTAAAATTTGCTGGATATCCTTCTCAGGATTTTTTTCACCCTTCTTCTTTTTAAATAAGTCTTTGATATCCATTTTCAATAATGATGCCATCGTTCTTTAACTACTCCCTGATACTTTCTTGATCCAATACTTTTGCCTTCATCAGATCTTCTTTAACTACTAATTTAGCTTTAAAAATTTTTATATTTGAACCTTCTTTAGCAATATGAGATTTCTCAAGAATTGCATTTGAGAATATAGAATTTTCTTTAATGGTTGATATGTAATGAATAACAGCTTTATCGGATATGGCTTCCCCTTTAACAACATAGGTATTATGTCCGTCAAATTTAATTTCTACTAATGCTATATTTAATCCAGCTGCAACAGCAATATCTTTTAAAACTATTGCCGCAGTTATTTGATTAGTTGTCGCTGTTTCAGATAATTTGAGTTGATCAATCAACGTTTGCTTGTCTGCATTCAGTTCATTGAATCTTGATTGTTGATCATATAGTTGATTTTTAATATCTTCATAATCAGTTAAAGATTCCTTGTTCTTTGACAATGACTTATAAAACTCATAACCAAAATAACTTGTCATGGATAGTATGGCTATGGTTATCATTACGATTAATATGCCGGATATTAATTTTGTTCGTTGTGATTTTTTTATTATCTCTCTATTGGGAAGTAGATTAATGTTTTTAACACCTGTCACTTTTTTATAGTATCCGAAAATATCCAATTTTCTAGTCGCTAATCCGATTGCAGCGGTAAAGGAAGATTTATTATCTTCCGCATCCACCTTTTCCTTCACTTGAGCTGGAATGTTCATTCCACTTAATGGATTAAAGTTTACAATAGTAATGTCTTTTAATTTATTTGATAAAATCTCTATGAGATCACTAACATTAGGTGACTGTGAAACGATGAATAAATTATCAATCTTATCAGTTTTAAAACGACTGGCATATGTTGTTAAGTTTTGTCTTATCTGCATAATGTAGCGGTCTACAATCTGTGATAATGCGTCTTTACTTTTTTGAACTTGTCCGATTATCTCCTTGTCTTTCGCACTAACAAAAATGTCACTCACATAGGGATTTTCTTCTTTTAGAATTAATAAATAATTTTCAAATTCTCCAATTTCTAAAATTGCAAGAGGTTTGTCAGTTTTTTTATCGATTTTTTTTGTTTCAAATGCATTACGCAAAGCAAAACATCTTACATCTAAGACGACGGGATTGATTCCCGCTTTGGAAACAATATCGACATAAGTATTGACATCACTCAATTTTGACGCGACAAACAATACGTCCATCATGTTAGTTGAAGTGTCTTTTCTTATAATTTGATAGAAGATAGAGTATTCCTCCAATGCTCCGGGCAATTGAGTTAAATTCTCCCACAATGAATCAAATTCAATAGCTTTTTTCATTTCTTCATCCGTCATTAACGGAATAGGAATCACTTTAATTATTGAACTGGAAACAGGTAATGAAATAGCAGCATTGGTTGTGGAAAATTTTCCTGATTTTAGAGCTACCTGTATTTCCTCGGAAATTTTTTTTTGATTTCCTCTAATATCCCCAATTCCCTCAATGTGCCGGTATGATAACTTTTCAATAGTCCATTTGTCACCAGATTTAGAAAGCTGCATTAAGCGTATAACGCGAGGTGTGATGTCGACACCAATTACTTCTTCTTGTTGAACTGAATATTTACTTAAGAAGCCAACTAATAGGTTACTAATTCCTGAAACAGGATTAAATCTTAAACCTTTCATAAATGCGTATTCCTCTTTATTTTCTTATCTTATCCCTAAAAAAATATAAAACCAGTCATTTAACCCGTTTGGCATATTATGTTTTTGGCTTGTAACTTTAATTTAATAGTTAAATAGTTATATTGATTAAAATCAATTCGTATTATCAACAATGAATGTAGTATAATTTCTAAAAATTGTAATGAATGATTTTATTTATAAATTGGCTCAAGCACACGGGTTGTCCGACATACACATTCAAACTGATTTACCCGTAGCCACGCGAATAAATGGTTCCATTGTTAAGCATGAAAACAATATTATTTCAAAAAACGAGGTTTCAAAATTTCTAACAGAACACTTGAATAAAGAATTGTTAGACAAACTAAATAATGAAAAAAATGTAGATCTCGCCATTCAAATTCAAGATTTACGCTTTAGAGCCAATGTTTTTTTTGGCCTGAATGGGCAGAATATAGTTTTACGAAAAATTGAATCCCAAATCCCGCAATTTGACGATCTTAATTTTCCATCAATAGTAGGCGATGTTATTAATTCTCATAACGGATTGATACTTGTCACGGGTCCAACAGGATGCGGAAAATCAACAAGTCTGGCTGCCATGATTAATCGAATCAACGAAACAAGGGACGCGAACATCATTACAATTGAAGATCCTGTGGAATTTATTCATCAGCCAAAACAGTCAATCATTTCTCAGCGTGAAGTCGGATACCACGCAACTTCTTTTGCTTCAGCGTTGCGCGCATCCTTGCGAGAGGATCCTGATGTCATCCTAGTCGGTGAATTAAGGGATTTAGAAACAATTGCACTAGCATTGACCGCAGCTGAAACCGGCCACCTTGTTTTTGGAACATTGCACACCAGCGGAGCGCCGAACACCATCCATAGAATTATTGATGTGTTCTCACCGTCTCAACAAGATCAGGTGCGGGCACAAATAGCAACTTCACTCAAACTTGTAATGACGCAGCGCTTGTTCAAGAAAGCTGATGGTTCAGGACGTTTGGCTGCTTTTGAAATCATGGTTTGTAATGTTGCTATTCAAAATATTATTCGAGAAAATAAAATCCATCAAATTCCAAGTGCGATGCAGACGGGTCTTGCTGATGGAATGATGCAAATGGAAAAATCAATTGAAAATCTTCTTAATTCAGGTGCTATTAATTATGAAGACACCCAATGAAAAAAAGGAAGGGGGCATCTCCCTTCTTGAAATACTTGTCGTTCTAGCAATAATTGGCATTGTCGCAGTTATCACCGTGCCTAATATAAGTAACTGGACCCAAGCTCGCACAGCGGAGAATGACATTGCCACTATTCGCGCTTTAGTTGACTATGCTAAGTCTGCTAGCAGCTCTAAAGGTAAAACCATGGTTTTATTTCAAGCAGGAAGCAAAACGCTGCAAATATATCAGCACATATCGAATGATCCAACCGCATGCCTTGGAAATATTTTTTATCTTGATTCAGAATACGGAAATGCAAAAACTTTAAAGTCACGCATATTGGCAAAACATGATGACAGGGCGAATGTTTCCAGTTCTTTTAATCACTCAAGAAGCCGCATGTGCTTCAAGCAGGACGGCACGTCTACCGGAGGCGGCTTTGAGGTGAATTACAAGAATGACACTTACCGCATAACAATCTGGCAAACAGGCTTTTATGAAGTCCTGAAGAATGTAGGCGGAACCTGGATGGAGATTTCTTAATGAAAAATCAACACGGGATTTCGCTCATTGAAGCTCTGGTCGCCGCGGTGATCATTGGAATTGGCTTTGCCGCCGTCTATGGACTCGCCACAACATCAACAAACATGCTGATGAGCAGCATTGACCGGGAGAAGGGGAACATGATCGCCGGCACGATCTTTGAGGATTTGATCACTGATGTTCCAAACCTTTTAAGTTATCACAATATGGATTTTCGGACCATCGGTTCAGGCAACAGCGCTCATATGGTTAAGAAAACAAAGTGGGCGGGGATTGCCTTCAAGCGATTTGGCACCCCTCAGAGTAATGATAAAAGAAAAATAAATGTTGTTAAAAGAACCATTGACGGAAAAGACGTGTTCATTGTTACAATTAATTTAGCCACCAGGGGTGGAAAGTCAAAAAATCAATTCAAGAAGGTCTTCAATGCGCCGTAACCAGCAAGGATTGAGCCTGGTTGAGTTGCTGATCTCCATTGTCATCAGCTCCATCATCCTCGGGGCCGCCTACGCCTCCTACATGGTCATCTCCAATAACTTCGAATTTCAGAAGGACATGAAATACATGTCCCAGACGGCGAGGGCCGTCGTCAAGATGATTGCCAGGGATGTGCGCATGGCGGGGTACCAGGACTTTAATGCAACGTCTATTTCCGAAGCTATAAAAGTAACAGACAGCTCCAATAATTGTTGCGACCGCATTGACATAATTTATGACAAATCAAGTAGTGAACGTGTAAAAATTTCTTACTACACTAAACAATATCAAAACAGAAATAGACTAATGAAATTAGTGATGCGGTGTACGGTTTCTGATTGCACCAAAACATCAACACTTCAATCAGAACAACCGATTGCCGACTATGTTGAAGACTTACAGTTTAGCACATTAAGGGAAGGGGTTGCGGTTAGAACATCATCTACACCCACTTGGGGAACGGGCAAGATAGGATGGTTTAAACCTACTAGCGTTAAAGCAGATTGTGCTGATGTGTATCCTGCTCTTGGTCCTAGCAAATCTGGTAAACTAGAATTTTTATTTGATGATGACATGTCGACTTCTTGGACATGTAAAATGGAAGCACCAAGAAAACGAAATGCATTTGGACGTAAAAATGCATATGTGACTTTTACTTTTAATCCCCCAGTAAGATTAATGAAAGTTATGACTGGTCCATCAGGACAAATTGATGGAGGTAGTAGTAAAGGGTGTTATAGAATGGGTCAAAAAAACTGCTTCGTTTATCCTTATGCTTCTAAAAGATCTCTTGCGCAACATATTGGTTATGGGAGTTATACAACAGCAGGATATGTTAAACCTGCAACTTTTACACCACAAGGATGGACCTTTAACTGGAGCGCATTTAATACTAAATTCGCTGACAGGCAAGGTGGTAGTGGTTGTGAATGTTATCACTCTTATAATACATGCATAAAAGGTCTATGCGAAATTAGGAATACTTCTAATAATGTAGGGACTTGGTCCCACTATGTACTTATAAGCGAATATACATTAAAGTTTCCATCACCTGTTATACTTGATTATCCAAAAGGTAGTAATTATGCTGATATGGATAGTAATCATCGTAAAAATACTGGATATGTAGAAGTTCCTGAAATTCAGTTTTTCGGCGAAGTCTGGGGCGCTCCCGCCACTCCAGATCAAGTGGAAATTGGCTTACTACTTCGCAGTCCCAATGAACATCAAACCAAAAGCAAGAGTTTTTCCATTAACATGGGCAACCGCAGTTTTGCCTCTAATGACAGGTATATGCGGGATAGTTTCTCCACGTCCGTCATAGTAAGGAATCTTTATTATGCATCGCATTAACCATATGAATAATCGTAGTTATGCCTCAAAAGATAAGTATATGCAGGATAATTATGCAACTTCCGTCATAGTAAGGAATCTTTATTATGCCAACCAATAAATATTCATGTTACCATAAACCCATGAATAAGAAGGAAGAAGGTTTTGCCTTGGTCGTGTCTATGATGCTTTTATTTGTTATGACAATAATGGGAAGCACTCTAGTTATCAATGCTACATCCCAAAGCAAGGTTGTTGGAATTAGTGAAAGTGATCACCAGACATTTCTGAGCGCAGAAACCGGTATTCAGGATGCTATCAGCTGGCTATCAAGAGAAATTGCAAAAGGCAACTACCCAAAAAACAAATCAACAAAATATACAAAATTGTGTGATTACAATCTTGGAAGTTCTGTCGAAATAGCCCAAGAATCCATTAAAAGAAACATTATTGATGAAATGAATATTACCGCTACAAAAGAGAAGCAGGTTTATGACAGACAAACCTACTCCTGGATCATATCGCAATTCCAACAATCCACAAAAACCAATATAGGAGCTGGCGGGTCAGTTGCAATGGGAACAGGGTATAGTACGGCGGGGAGTGGGTCCTACGGCTCATATTTTTATAAAATCTATGCGTGTGCAACTGATAGAAACAATATGAGTACGATGCTTGAGACTATTGTAGTAATTGCTTTGTAATGATGAAAACATTTATCAAAATTATTTTGTTCCTTTTATTTTCCAATTGTGCATTCGCATATTGTGATTTTGAATTAATTAAAATGGAGAGAAGTTTAAAAGAATTTTCATCAAAAACAAAATTTATTCCAACTGATGAGAATTTTTCTAATGATTTAGTTACCTTTCCTTTGCCAGTAGAAGAAGTTTGTACTGACAAAGATTTTATTATGTTTCCTGTGCATTTTACTTTTATCAATAAAAAACTTCATCAAATATTTATTGAAGATATGTTTAATAAAGTAAATCATTTAAAAAACTTATCTTATTCTTACGGAGAACCAACTGAATCTTATGAGGATGATACAACAACTGGAATAAAATATTATCACTGGGATCTTAATTTCAAACATGTTTTTTTAGTTATAAAGTTTTCACAAGATCAACAAACACAAAATATTGAAATAGTGAGCAATAAATTTCCTACACTTCTTGAAAAAATAAATGAAGGATATAATGAATAATTTTAGGCAAACAGTAAAAATAGTAGCTGTTTTAATCTGTATCTTTTTTAATTATTCAGTTTTAGCAAAATCCCCTCCACCCGGAACAGGGCAGGCAGATGTAAAAGCCAATATTTTGCTAATGCTTGACAACTCGGGGAGTATGGGTTGGACCACAGCAAATCCTAATAAAACTAATTACCCTGTTGATGTGGCTGTCGATTCAAATGGAAATGTATATTCAGTTGAATATCACAATCATAGAATTGTTAAATTTAATTCTGCTGGAACAATAGTAAAGCGAATTGGTTCATATGGAACAGGCAATTCAAATTTTAGATATCCAACTAAAATTACAATAGATAGCAATGACAATATTTTTGTGCTTGATAATTATAATAAACGAGTTGTGTCATATGACTCTAATGGTAATTTTAGATGCAAAAGTCCTACGATGACACACTATCCGGTTATATATGATGATATCGAAGTAGATTCACAAGATAAAGTTTATGTAGCGTCCTATTATGATCAACAAGTTAATTTTTTTAATAACAATTGTACAAGAGATAACTCGCAATATGTTAGTTCTTATACAAATAGGAGATATTATGGAAGAGTATGGATTGGAGAACAGGGTGGAGCTGGTGCAATGTACCCAGGACCTTTAGCAATTGATTCTGATGATAACGCTTTTACTTTTTACCCACGTGCATCATCCAATACTACGCAAATGAAGAAATGGGGGAATTATAGAACAAATAATTTTCTTCATTTTAATTTAAAAAATGGTCCGTTAGGATATTTTACAGACTACAATTGGAACAAAAAAAATGATTTGAAAAATATTACTGATATTGAAGCTGATAATCCTGGGACTGTATATGTAAATAGCTTTAATAATCATAAAATTTATTGTTATGATGCTAGTGGTGGCACACTTTTGCTTACAATAGATATGACTAAAACAGGTGAATTCGGTGGTTATGGTACAACTGGCACAACATGGCGTAATAGCTATGGTTTTGATGTAAGAGGCAATGACACATACATAGCTGATTATTATGGTCATCGAATTTTAAAATTAGATAATACCAGCTGTGCTGGAACTAATGTCGCTACTTTTGGGCAAAGTGATAACCGTATGTCCATTGCAAAAAGGGTAATAAAAAAAATAGTTTCAAATTCTGATTTAACATCAGGTGCTAATTTTGGTTTGATGGAATGG